>JAABUJ010000618.1_pt1 | contig 66061 bp, 27 predicted proteins | sample 5559131 | NCBI WGS metagenome assembly JAABUJ01 (sample SAMN10711875, study PRJNA513366) | rock metagenome | isolation source: Antarctica rocks | place: Antarctica: Victoria Land, Mt New Zealand nord | collected 2016-01-07 | reverse complement strand
GCGCCGCGCGCGACGTGGGCGATGGCGTCGTCCAGTGACAGATATTGCAGCTGCGGCTGCTTGTCCTGCACGATCAGGTTGACGTAATTGCGGCTGCGCAGGCAGTGGTCGGCCACGGCAAGCAGGCAGTTGGCGTCGGGCGGGAAGTACATGCGCGAGACCTGGCCGCGCTTGGAGAGCATCACGTCGATCAGGCCCGGCCCCTGGTGGCTGAAGCCGTTGTGGTCGTTGCGCCAGCACGTCGAGGAGAGCAGGATGTTGAGCGAGGCCACCGGCTCGCGCCACGGCAGCTTGATCGACTCTTCGAGCCACTTGGTGTGCTGCACGGTCATTGAGGACGAGATCATGGCGAACGCCTCGTAGCTGGCGTAGAGGCCATGCCGCCCCGTGAGTGTATAGCCTTCGATCCAGCCCTCGCAGAGGTGCTCGCTCAACACTTCCATCACGCGGCCGTCCGGTGAGACGTGGTCGTCGATGCTGATCGTTGGGCCGACGAAGCAGCGGTCCGTGACCTCGAAGACAGCGCCGAGGCGGTTGGAGTTAGTCTCGTCGGGGCAGGTTAGCCGGAAGCTGTGTGGGTTCTTGGTGTAGATGTCGCGCAGCATCAGGCCGAGTTGGCGCGTCGACTCGCGCCGTATGACAGCCGGACGCGGCACGTCCGTGGCGTAGGCATGGAAGTCGGGCAGGTCGAGGTCGACCAGGAGCTTGCCGCCGTTGGCGTGCGGGTTGGCGCCTAAGCGCCGGTCGCCGCGCGGCGCTAGCTCCGCCAGTTCGGGCACGAGCGCGCCGTTGGCGTCGAACTGCTCCTCCGGGCCGTAGGAGCGCATCCAGCGCTCAAGTTGAGCCAGGTGGTCCGGGTTCGTCTTGACCCCTTCGAGCGGCACTTGGTGCGCGCGGAAGGTGCCCGCGACGGGCGCGCCGTCCACCACCTTCGGCCCCGTCCAGCCCTTGGGTGAGCGCAACACGATGGCCGGCCAGCGCGGGCGCTCCGTGACGCCCTCGGCGCGCGCCTGCTGCTGGATGGCACGGATCTTCTCGTAGCAGGTGTCGAGCGTGGCGGCGAGAGCCTGGTGCGCCGCCGCCATGGCGCCCGGTTGGTCGGGGTCGGGGTCGGCGACCTCGACGAAGTGGACATCGTAGCCGTGGCCGCCCAGCAGCGCGCGGAGGTCGTCGTCGCTGGAGCGCCCCAAGACGGTCGGGCCACTGATTTTGTAGCCATTGAGGTGTAGGATGGGCAGCACGGCGCCGTCGTGGGTGGGATTGAGGAAGCTGACGCACTTCCACGAGCCCTCCAGCGGCCCCGTCTCGGCCTCGCCGTCGCCGACGACCGCGACAGCGATCAGGCCGGGGTTGTCGAAGGCGGCGCCAAAGGCGTGCGCCAAGACGTAGCCGAGCTCGCCGCCCTCGTGGATGGAGCCGGGCGTGGTGACGCTGACGTGGCTGGGCACGCCGCCGGGTGTGGAGAACTGGCGGAACAGGTGGCGCAGCCCCTCCACATCGCGCGAGACCTTGGGGTAGATCTCGGAATACGTCCCTTCGAGGTAGACGTTGGCCAGGATGGCCGGGCCGCCGTGGCCGGGGCCGGCCAGGTAGATCGCGTCGAGGTCATGCTCCTTGATCAGCCGGTTGAGGTGGACGTAGATCAGAGAGAGGCCTGGCGAGGTGCCCCAGTGGCCGAGCAGGCGCGGCTTGATATGCTCAGGGCGCAAGGGTTCGCGCAGCAGCGGGTTGGCCTGTAGGTAGATCTGGCCGACGGTCAGGTAGTTGGCGGCCTGCCAATAGCGCTGCATCTTGGCGAGCAGGTCGTCCGAGAGCGGCCCCGCGACCTTTTGCCGAGCGGTGGCCGGCGGCGCTTTACCGTCTGTGGGGGCCGCGACCTCGCTGGAGATGTCGACGTCGAACGTGTACATGCGGTGCTCCTTTACGATAGTGAACGCCGTTGGCCTGGCCTTAAAAGACCATGGCAGACGACGGACCTTAAAAGGTCTGTGTGGGCGTGACCCGCGCTCCCTCCCGTCGAGCGCATGGCCGCCGTGATGGTCGCCGGTGGTCGCGGGGAGACCTTTTAAGGTCCGGTCCCTGCCATGACCTTTTAAGGTCAGGCTCCAGTGCACAAAATCCGGGTAGGCTCAAGTCTCGCGACATTTTACGAGCCCCGCTGGCCTTGCGACATCAGGCGATAGGTATGCCGGGCGATCATCAGATCTTCGTTCGTCTTGATGACACGAACCGTCACGGACGCGCCGTCGCGCGAGATGATTGGGGCGTTTGCCCCGTTGCGCGCGGAGTCGATGTCGATACCTAGGAAACCCAGGCCGGCGCAGACGCGCGCGCGCACGGGCGCGGCGTGCTCGCCGATCCCGCCGGTGAACACGAGCGCGTCGAGCCCGCCCAGCGCGGCGACGAGCGCGCCGAGATATTTCTTGGCGCTGTAGCAGAACAACGCGACTGCCTCGGCCGCGCGCTCGTCGTTCGCTTCCTTAGCGAGCAGGTCCTGCATGTCACCGCTCGTGCCGGAGACGCCCAGCATACCGGCCTGTTTATTGACGAGTTTACTGAGGGCGGCGGCGTCCATGCGCCGATCTTCGAGCAGATAGAGCATGACGCCGGGGTCGAGGTCGCCCGATCGCGTGCCCATCACCAGGCCTCCCGTGGGTGTGAAACCCATCGTCGTATCGATGCCCACGCCGCCGCGTACGGCGGCCATGCTGGCCCCATTGCCGAGGTGCGCGATCACGACGCGACCGGCGGCCGCGGCCGGGTCGAGCGCGCGCAGTTCGCCCATGACGTACTCGTACGACAGGCCGTGGAAGCCATAGCGAATCACGCCGGCGTCTTCAAGCTCACGCGGGAGCGCGTATTGCCGCGCCACGCGCGGCATATGGCGGTGGAACGCCGTGTCGAAGCAGGCCGCCTGGGGGATCGCGGGATAGGCCCGGCGCGTCGCTTCGATGGCGTCGATGGCCTGCGGCAGGTGATCGGGGTCGATCGGGACCAGGTCCCGCAGCGCGGCGACCACCTCGTCGGTGACCAGCTGTGGTTCGCGATACTGGCTGCCGCCATGGACGACGCGGTGGCCGGCCGCGTCCGGCCGCGCCTCGTCGCCGCGCTCGCGCAGCCAGTCGAGGAAAGCCTGTAGCGCGGCCGCGTGGTCGGGCAGCGCGCCCTGATGGGCGAACAGAGAGTGGCCGCCCGCGTCCTCGACATAAAGATGGCTGTCGGGGGCGCCGATGCGCGCGACCCCAGCCTGAAGCTCGAGATCTTCGGTCGTATTCCCGGCGCGGTTAGAGATGTGATACAGGGCGATTTTGAGGCTGGACGAGCCGGTGTTGATCGTCAGGATGCGCGCGTCATCGTGGTCGGTCATAGAGCTGGCTGTCACTTCCCCACAATGTTGCCACTGCGGCAAAACTATGCTTCCAATTTTGACCTGGCATCGTGTTCACTCATGCTGATTGATAAATAAAGAGTCTAAAAATTCGAGCAGGGCGCGTCACGACATTAGGGCGCATGGGGCGCCGCTCGCGACCACACCAGCAGGACGCGTTCCACGCCAATCAGCTGGGAACGTGCGAACGCCCACTGCTGTCGGGCAGGGTCATGTTTGGGGGGTACACCCCGACGGCTCCGCGAGCGCATTGCCCATGACCTGCTCCAGCGGTAGGCGTTCGCCTTCCGCGCACTCCGCCGCGAAGGCGTCGGCGCCGAGGGCGGCCCGCGTGGAGGCGACGGTGTGGTCGTGCGCGGCCTGGTCGGCTGGTGGGAGGGGGACGCCGAGGGCGCGCCGTGACGCGGCCGCCGCGCCGCATAGTCGGGCGGCGACCGCGACCCGCCCTTGCGCGTACGCCAGCGCCGCTATGCCCTCGACATAGGACGTGAGGCCAATGGCGCTGTTAACCTCCCGCAGCAGCGCGAAACCATCGCGGTACAGGCGCGCGGCTTCTTCCCACTCGCCCTGGTCGCGCGCCAGGCTCGCCAGGACGTTGAGCGAGTACGCCGAGGCCCATTTATCGCCCAACTCCCCACGTAGCGCCAGGCTCTCCCGCGCCAGCGTCCGCGCCCCCACGCGCTCGCCTCGATCGCGCATGACCACCGCCAGGTTGTTCGAGGCCATGGCGACGCCGCGCTTCCAGTTGAGCGCGCGGAATAGGGTCAGACTATCTTCGTACAGTTCCCGCGCCCGCACGGGATCGCCCCGATTGCGCGCCACGATCCCCAGGTTATTCAGCGAGATAGCCACGCCGCGCTCGTCCGCGAGTTCCCGCTTGATAGCCAAGCTCTCCTCGTGCAGCGCCCGCGCGCGCTCGTAGTGGCCCCCTTCGCAGGCCAGGAGACCCAGGTTGTTGAGCGACGTGGCGGTGCCGCGCTTGTCCCCCAACCGGCGGCGCAGCGCCAGGCTCTCCTCGTGCAGCGCCCGCGCCCGCGCGAGGTCTCCTTGGTCGAGGGCCACATTGCCCAGGTTGTTGAGTGCGACGGCCATACCCCGCTCATCCCCCAGTGCTCTGTACGCGGTCACGCTCCGTTTGGAGAGCGCGACCGCTCGCGGGTAGTCGCCCTGACCATACGCCAACATACCCGCCCCCGCGAGCGCCTTGGCGGCCGCCGCTCCCCTCATCGACGCGGCCGGCGGCCCGTCTACCTCCTGCGCGCTCTCCATGGGGGCCAGGAAGCGCTCCAACCAGTCGCGTCCTTCGCGTAGATAGCCGCCCACGTTCCAGAACTGCCACAGCGCCGCGGCCAGGCGTAGCCCCTTGTCGTTGTCTCCACGCGCGAGGAACCACTGTAGGGCGGCGCGCAAGTTGTCGTGTTCGCGTTCCAGGACGCGCAGACTGAGGGCTTGTCGTGGCCCTGCCAGCTCCGGCTCGATCCGCTCGGCGAACCCCAGGTAGTAGCCGGCGTGGCGCTGTTGCAGGGGCGCGAGTTCGTCGTGGGCTGTGAGGCGTTCCAGCCCATACTCGCGGATCGTCTCCAGCATAGTGAAACGCGGTTCGGCTTCCTCTCCATCGTCTACGTCGCTCATGGAGGCGGGCGCGGCCTCATCACGCCGGCTCAACAGACTGTTTTCCAGCAGCGCGGAGAGACCCGCCAGTGTCATATCCTCGATCTCGATATTTTCCGCCTCCCCGTCGTCTTCGCCCGCCTCCCCGTCGTCTTCGCCCGCCTCCCCGTCGTCTTCGCCCGCCTCCCCGTCGTCTTCGCCCGCCTCCCCGTCGTCTTCGCCCGCCTCCCCGTCGTCGGGCGCGATGTTCGCGTCACGGATCGCCGCGGCCGCTTCCAGCGTGCATCCGCCCACGAATACACAGAGCCGCCGGAACAGGACCTGTTCGTCCGGCGCTAAGAGGTCGTAGCTCCAGGAGATCGTCGCCCGCATCGTCTGTTGCCGCTCCGGTAGGTCGTGAGCGCCTCCCGTCAGCAACTGTAGGGGCGTATAGCCGTGCGCCCGGTCCAGGCGCTCCAATAAGGCGTGAGGGGAGAGCAGCTTGACGCGCGCGGCGGCGAGCTCGATGGCCAGCGGCAGCCCGTCCAGCCGCCGGCAGATCGCGGCCACTGCCGGCGCGTTGGCGGGGGTCAGGCGCCAATCGGGCTTGACCGCGCGCGCGCGTTGGTCAAAGAGCATGACGGCGGGATACCGGACGATGGCCTCCGCGGCGGTCGCGGCGGTCACGGCGTCCACGGCGGTCACGGCGTCGCCAAGGGGTATGTGAGGCGGATCCGGCGGGGCGGGCAGCGGGAGGGGCGCGACTGGATACTCTTGCTCACCCTGCACGCGGACAGGGGCGCGACTGGTCACAAGCACGGCGAGCCCCCGGCAGTAGGCCAGCAGGTCGGCGACCATGGACGCGGCCGGCGCGACCTGCTCGAAATTATCGAGCGCCAGCAGCGCGCGCTTATCGCGCAGCGCGCGCCGCAAACTATCCACACTCGTGCGCTTGCCCTCCTCGCGCAGTCCGAGCGTCTGCGCGATCGTGAAGGCGACCAACGCGGGGTCGCGGATGGACGCGAGCGAGACAAAAAACACACCATCGGGGAAGTGGGCGCGCGCCGCGAAGGCGGCTTGCAGCGCCAGGCGTGTCTTACCGACGCCGCCGGGGCCGGTCAGTGTCAGCAGGCGGACCTCATCGCGCGGGCGCAGCAACTGCCCGACCACCGCCGCCACGTCCTGCTCCCGACCCACTAACGGCGTGGGCGGCGCCGGGAGCGCGAACAAGGAGTGCGCGTCCGGCGCCGCGTCGACGCGGCGCGACGCCAACGCAGGCATGGCGGGCGCGCGCGCCGCCAGCGCGAAGGCGTCGCGCTGTGCGCCCGCTAGCTTCAGGGCGTCGGCGAGGAGGGTGACGGTATCGGCGCGGGGGAAGCGGCGCACGCCGCGTTCGAGGTCGCTGAGCCCCCGCACGCTCAGGTTAGCCCGCTCGGCCAGAGTCTCCTGCGTCAGACCGGCCGCCGCGCGGTAGCGCTTTAGCAGTTCCTGGAAGGTAACGCGCGCATCGATCGTCATCGCCTATCGCCATCCGTTCGCATATGTCGTACATTGGGTGTGTCAAGTGAACTGACGGGGCGTTGCCCCCTCTCCCGCGTCAGGGAGAGGGGGTTGGGGGTGAGGGCCGCAGGGAACGGGCATGGGCGATGGCCTGCTCCAGGGTCAGCGTCTCTCCGTGCGCCCATGCCGCCGCGTACGCCGTGTCGTCCAGGGCGCGCCGCGCCGGCTCTAGCGCGCGCAGCAACCGCGTCTGCCCCGCCGGCGAGCGCGATTGCCCCGCCGGTGAAACGACGGTTCCCAGCGCCGCCCGTAGCGCCAGCACGGCTCCAGCCAGGCGGACGGCGAGCGCGGGTTCGGCCAGCGCGCACGCCAGCGTCGCCCAGCCCTCCAGGCAGTAGATCAGACCCTGCCGATCGTCCACACCCTCGAGCAGGGTGAGGCTCTCGCCGAGCAACGACCGCGCCTCGGTCAGGCCGCCCTGGCTGATGGCGACGTGGCCGAGCCCAGTGAGGGAGATGGCCAGACCGCGCCGATCGCCCACGGCGCGCCGCCGGGCGCAACTCTCCTCGTAGTAGACGCGCGCCGTGGCGTCATCGCCACGGTCGCGCGCGACGTTGCCCAGGTCACACAGCGCCATGGCGTGGCCCCAGTCGTCGCCGATATCCATGAAAATGTCCAGGCTGCGCGCGTAGAGGGTATGGGCGGCGGCGTAGTCTCCCTCATGATGCTTGACGCTGCCGAGATTGCTGAGGTTGATGGCCTCCCAGTCGCGGTTGCCCAGCTCTTGATTGATGGCGATAGCCTCGTCAATGCGCAGGCGCGCATCGACGTAGTCGCCGTGGCCGCGCGCGATCAACGCCAGGTTGTTGAGCGATCCGGCGACGCCCTGGCGGTCGCCGATGGCGCGCCGTATGGCCAGGCTTTCTTCGTGGAGGCGCCGCGCCGTGAGGACATCACCCTGATTGTAGGCCAGATTGCCCGCGCCGTTGAGCGCCTTCGCGCGCGCCTCCTCCTGCCCCGCTTGCCCCGCCGACGGCAGGGCGAGCAGTTGCGTCAGCCAATCGCGTCCTTCGGTGAAGTAGCTTCGGACGTACCAGAAACGCCACAGCGCTCCACCCAGGCGCAGGCCGCGCGCGCCATCCCCCCGCTTCAGATACCAGCGGAGCGCCGCGCGCAGGTTATGGTGTTCCTGCTCGAGGCGCGCCAGCCACAGCGTCTGCCCGGCGCCCAGGAGTTCGGGTTCCGCCTCTTCGGCCAGCGTAAGATAGTAGGCGGCATGCCGTTCGCGCGTCTCCTCCGCCTCGCCGGCCACGGCCAGTTGCTCCCATCCGTACGCGCGCACCATCCCCAACATCCAGACGCGCGTCTCTTCGTCGGCGCCCTCGTTCCGCCGCAGCAGGCTCTTGTCAAGCAACGCGGTCAGCCGGTCGACGATGGATACATCGTCGGGTGGGGCGGACGCCACGATCGCTTCGACCGCGTCGATCGTAGCGCCGCGCACGAAGACGGATAGCCGCCGCAACAGGGTTTGCTCACCCTGCGCTAAGAGGTCGTAGCTCCAGGCGATGGTGGCGCGCATCGTCTGTTGCCGCTCGGGCAGGTCGCGCGCGCCTCCCGTCAGCAGCTGTAGGGGCGTATGGCCATACGCCCGTACGGACGTCTGGTCGTGCGCCCGATCCAGACGCGCCAGCAGAGCGTGCGGCGGCAAGAGCTTGACACGCGCGGCGGCGAGTTCGATGGCCAGCGGCAGGCCGTCTAGCCGCCAACAGATCGCGGCCACCGTGGGCGCGTTGGCGGGGGTCAAGCGCCAATCGGGCTTGACCGCGCGCGCGCGTTGGTCGAAGAGCATGACGGCGGGATACTGGGCCATGGCCTCGACCGGCGGCAGGTCCGCGAGGTCAGGGAGGTCCAGAGGCGCGACGGGGTACTCATGTTCGCCGCGTATCCGCAATGCGGCCCGGCTGGTGACGAGCGCGGTCAGACCTGGGCAGGCGGCCAGCAGGTCGGCGACGACGGGCGCGGCGGACGCGACCTGCTCGAAGTTATCGAGGATCAACAGGACGTGCTTGTTGCGCAGGCGCTGTGTTACGCGATCGATGGCCGCTCGCCTGTCTCCATCGCGCAGGTTGAGTGTCCGCGCGATGGTCGGGGCGACGAGGGCGGCGTCGCGGATAGGGGCAAGCGAGACGAAAAACACGCCGTCGGCGAAGTGATCGTACAGGTCGACCGCGATCCCCACGGCCAGGCGCGTTTTGCCGACGCCGCCCGGTCCCATGAGCGTCAGCAGGCGCCTATCATGGCGCAGCAGTTGACCCGCCACCGTCGACACATCGCGCTCACGGCCGACGAGCGGGGTGGGCGGCGTCGGCAGCGTCGCGGGATACGTGTCGCGCGCGGCGGCCGTCAAACCCGGCGCGAGATCCGACCATGGCGCCGGCGGCCTACGGGCGGCGGCGGCGGCGAAAGCGTCGCGCTCGGCCTCATCAAGTTTTAGGGCGTCGGCGAGGAGGGTAATGGTGTCGGCGCGAGGGAGACGGCGCACGCCGCGCTCGAGGTCGCTGAGTCCGCGCACGCTCAGGTTAGCCCGCTCGGCCAGGGTCTCCTGCGTCAGGCCGGCCGCCGTGCGATATCTTCTGAGTATGTCCCGGAAGGGCGTGCGCTCATCCATCGACATCGTCTACCCATCCGCTGTCACGCCTGTCACGCCATGCTACAGGTTGTTAGCATAATCCTAACACGTTAGGCGCCTCGGCGTGATGCCCATGGCGTGGCGGGGGTGTACCTCACGATGGTGAGCGCCACGGGCCTGCGCTTGAAAGCGCATGGCAGGGGCCGGACCTTAAAAGGTCTCCCGGTGACAGCCGAGCCGCGGTGGCTGCGCGCTAGACACATGGAGTGTGTGCCGCGCCCACACAGACCTTTCAAGGTCCGTCTCCTGCCATGGTCTTTTAAGGCCAGGCCGCACGGCGCCATCGCGGAGCGCATCCCGTGACGCCCACGCCATAAGGGATTTCTAGTAAAACGCTTAGGCGGCGTGTTCGTGAGGTATCAATCTTGCTGGCATGCGCCTTTCATTGGCTCGGTTGACGTGCGTGGCAGACGGATCACCCAGATCACCGTTGGAGCCTGCCTGTCATGCGCATACGTCCCGACAGAGCGCATACCGTACAGGAGGTTAGCTCATGGGTATGGCGACACGGCATCAGGAATTCGAGGCCGCCGATCGTAAACTTCGGCGCGATCTTTCGCTGCAACAACTCTTTTTCATTTCGTTCGGCGCGATCATTGGTTCGGGCTGGCTGTTCGCCGTCCTGGCCGCCAGCGCCGTCGGCGGTCCGGCGGTCGTGCTGTCCTGGGTCATCGCGGGCATCCTGATCATTTTCGTGGCGCTCAACTACGCCGAGGTGGCCTGTATGCTGCCGCGCAGTGGCGCGGTGGTGCGCTACCCGCACCTCAGCCACGGCGGCTATCTTGGCTACATCGTGAGTTGGGCGTTCCTGGTGGCGACCGTCTCGGTCCCCTCGATCGAGGCTGAGGGGGTCGTCACCTACGCCTCTACCTACCTGGGCGGTCTGACGGCCAAAGCCTCGGGCGTGACGGTACTGACGGGCAAAGGGCTCATCCTCGCCGTCTTGCTCATGATTTTCTTCTTTTTTGTCAACTACTTTGGCGTCCGCTTCTTCGGACTGTTCAACCAGATCCTGACCTGGTGGAAGCTGATCATCCCCGTGATCACCTTCATCTTCCTGTTCTTTGTGTTCAACGGCTCCAACTTCACCGCGTACGGCGGCGCCGCGCCGCTGGGCGTCAATTCCATTTTCCTCGCCATTGCCACCTCCGGCATCATTTTCGCCTACCTGGGCTTCCGGCAGGGGCTGGACTTCGGCGGCGAGGCCAAGAACCCGCAGCGCGATATCCCGCTGGCGACCATCATGTCCGTGGTCGCGGCGGCCATCATTTATATCCTGCTGCAAATCGGCTTCATCGGCGCGCTCAACTGGCATCAAGCGGGCGTCACCCCTGGGCATTGGGCCGCGCTGGCCCAGAGCAAGTGGGGCGACGGCCCGCTGTACCACGCGCTACACTCATCCGGCATCGCGCTGCTCGGCGCGTTCTCCTCGCTCCTGCTAGTCGACGCGTTCGTGTCGCCGTCCGGCACGGGCTGGATCTACATCGGGGCGTCCACCAGAGTGCTGTACGGCATGGCCATGCAAGATGACTTGCCGCGCCCGCTCGCACGGATCAGCGAGCGCTACCGCATCCCCTGGATCGCGCTCATCGCGGCGCTGATCATCGGCTGCCTCTTCCTGCTGCCGCTGCCCAGTTGGTATCTGCTGGTCGGTTTCATCTCCTCGGCCACGGCGCTGACGTTCATGATGGGCGCGCTTCAATTACAGGTGCTGCGGCGCACCGCGCCCGACCTGCCGCGCCCATTCAGATTGAAGGGCGCCGCCGTGTTGTCGCCGCTGGGCTTCCTGGCGGCGAGCATGATCATCTACTGGTCCGGCTTCAAGACGCTCAAGGGCGTTATCGCGGCGGTCTTCGTCGGCCTGTGCCTCTACACGTTCGTCCACGCGCCCAATAGCGGTTGGATGCGCCGTCCAACGGGCCTCGTGCTGGGTGTGGTCTTCCTGGCGGCCTGGATCGCCACGCAATACTTCGGGCCGCTGGGCACGGCCGGCGGCCTGAGCTTCCCGGTCTTCTTCATCCTCTGCGCCATCGAGGTCGTCGGTTTCAGCCTGCTGGTATGGTGGACCAGCACCGCGGAGGGCCGGCAGGCGGTCAACGCGGCCTGGTGGGTGCTGTTCCTGATCCTCGCCTCCTTCCTGCTCTCCTACTACGGCGCCTATGGCCCCCTCACGAAGCCAGTAATCTCGTTCCCGTATGACAACTTGATCGCGATCGTGATTGGCCTCGTCAGCTACTATTGGGGCGTGGCGAGCGGCTTCGAGACCAACGGCATACGCGCCATCAACGCGACCGGCACGGGGGTCATCCCGGAGGAGGAAGACCAGGAACTCAACCTCGCAACCTGACACTAACGGGGGAGCGGCGTGTTAAAGGCGCGAGGGCCATCACTCCAGCGCTTGCAGGTCGGTGTGCAGCGCCTCCAGCACGATCGCCCGCGGGACCTTCGTACCTTTGCGGATGAGGCGCGCGACAGACAGCGCGCGCGGGTCGATCGGTTCGTCGAGGCGGTCGACGTCGCCTGTTTCCACGGACGTTGGCGCGCCGTCGGCCATGGCACGCGCCGTAGCGGGGGCGTCCATGCTTACCGGGGCCGCGTCGAGGGCATCCGCTGTCGGCGCGCTCGTGGCTCCATTGGAAGCCGCGCGCCCGCTCCGCTTGGCCGTGCGCGTCTGGGCGCGCGTCTCGCCCCCGCCGCGCACGCGCTCCAATTGTGTCACGGCGTCCTCTTCGCTCGTAGCGCCGGCCAGCACGTCGTAGGCGTGCTCGACGCCGATCTCACCGCGCTCGACAGCGGCGGCGAAGGCGGGCGAGCCGACGATGCGGCGGCGCTTGGAGACCCACGCTTTGCTCTTGCCCAACGCGCGCGCCACGGCGTCGCCGCTGCCCAACTCGTCGGCGAGTACGCCGATCAGGTCCATCTCCTCGCGCGGCGAGAGTTGCACGCGCTGTAGATTCTCTACGCAGGAGACCAGGAAAGCCTGCTGGTCGTCGAAGCGGCGCACGATCACCTCGACCTCGTCGCGGCCCAGCAGCCGGTGCGCGGCGACACGGCGCGCGCCCATGACAACCATGTAGCGGTTGGGGTCATCGGGGCTGCGGCGCACGACCGGCGCTTGCAGCAGCCCGTGCTCGGCGATGCTCTCGGCGAGCTCGCGCAGTTCGTCGGTGTCGTGCTCGACGCGCGGGTTGCGCGGGTTATCGTCGATCAGGTCGAGCCGCACCACCTGGCGGCTGTTGTCGAGCAGGCGGTCGACCGCGCCGGACTCGCGCGGCACCGCCGAGAGGTTGAGGCGGTTCTTGGCCGCCTTGCCGAACTTCATCGTGTTGCTCATGCCTTTAGCGCCTCCCCGCTACAGACAACCCATACATCGTCGCGCGGATGATCCTGGGGGCGCAAGCCCTATTGCTACATGCCAGGCTGTTCATCACCCAGCACCTCCCGCACCATCTGTTCCTGGATTTGGCGGCCGCGGTCGAGCCAGTCGACGGGCACGGTCAGGCCCAACGCGTGCCCTACCAGCGCGGCGGCGTAGCGGTAGTACTGGCCCACCGGGGTGTTGCGGTAGGCCAGGGCCACGGGGACGTGCGACTGCGACTCTTTGCCGGCGTGCTCGGTGAAGGGGATCGGCGGCAGGCAGGTCACGCCATACTCCCGCGCCATCTCCACCAGTGAGCCCAGTGCGGCCGGTCGCAGACCGCGCCCGTTGTAGCCAATGGGCAGGAAGCCGATGACCTCCAGGTGAGGCAGCCCCTCCTGCAAGTCGGCCACGAGACCGAGCGAGCGCACCACGCCATAGATCGGCTGTGGCAGTGTGAGCGTCGGCGCCAGCACATGCGTCGCCGCAGCCAGGGCGCTGGTGACCGAGAGGTCGAGGTCGGGCTTGGTGTCGAGCAGCACGACATCGTAGGCGTGGCGCAACGGGTCAAGCACCTTGGCCAGGTAGCGCTCGCGGTCGATGGCGAGGCGCTCCATGCGCTCCACGCCGGCGGCGAGGCGCGCCCCCGACGGCGCCAGCGCGCAGTTGGGCATCGTGGGGATGTCCCAGGGCTCCATCACGCCGCTGGAGAGCCAGGCGCCGCCATGCGCGCGCGACTCCTCGGGATAGCCGCAGGCCTCGGTCAGGTTAAACGCCGTGTCGAGGTCCACCAGCAGGACGCGCAGGCCCCACGTCCCCCACACCCCGGCGATGTTGTGGACGGCCGACGTCTTGCCGGCGCCGCCCTTACGATTGACGATCGAGAGCACGGGGGCCGTCGCCGCCCGCGCTCCCATCCCGGCTCTTACCACTGTATCTCGCGGACTCACGTCTACGCTCATCGGGTCACCACCCATCCCTGCTACTCAGGGCCATCTTGGCTACATCGCGCCCTACCCCACATAGTATAGCGAGATGACTATTTCGCTGGCGAAACTTACGAACATTAGTTCTAAACAAAAAATAGTTGCGCCTATTAGGTGGCGGCGGGATACTGGCGCTAGGACAAATGAGGGAGGGACGACTGATCGGCGCCTGTATACAGCGGTTGCTACGCCGGCGCATCGTGCGCTACGCGCTCGTTGGCGCGATCGGCATCCCCATTAACCTGCTCGCGCTGGCCCTGTTCAAGCACATCTTCACAGAGCGGCTCTATGTCCTTGCCGTCGTGGCCTCGTTCGAGGTCAGCACGACGATCAACTTCGTGCTCAATCAGACGTTCACCTACAGCGAGCAGCGCCACTTGCAGGGATGGGACTGGCCCAAGCGCGCGCTCAAGGCGCAAGCGGCGAGTTCCTCGGGGTTACTCCTGCAAGTCCTCCTCTCCCTGACGTTCAAATACGGCCTGCACATGAACGGCTACGTGGCGCAGGTGCTTGGTATCACGATCGTATTCTTCTACAATTTCGTTGTTTCCAACCGCCTCGTCTTCCGCCCCGCGCCCGCGCCCCCTCCGCCCGCCCCGGCATCGTCGGTAAGCGAACCCGACGCGGCGCGGTGAAAAATGCCGTAAGGGTTCGCCAGCGCATCGAATGAGGCCTGATGTCAATCGCAGGTCCAATGAGCAATAGGAGGCATATTATGCGCGCGATCATGATCGACCAACCGGGCGGACCGGACGTCTTGCACATAGGCGAACTGCCCGACCCAACGCCGGCGCCGGGTGAGCTAGTAGTGCGGGTTCATGCCACCGCCCTCAACCGGCTGGATCTGCTGCAGCGTGAAGGGCGCTACCCCGTGCCGCCCGACGCGCCTGACACGCTCGGCGTGGAGATGGCCGGCGAGGTCGTGGGCTGGGGCGAGGGCGTGACCGGTTGGTCGCGCGGCGACCGCGTCTGCGCGCTGTTGCTCGGCGGCGGCTACGCCGAACTCGCGGCGTTCCCCGCCGCGATGGCCATCCCCATCCCAGCGAACCTCTCCTACGAACAGGCCGCCGCCATCCCCGAAGTCTTCCTGACGGCCTACCTCAACCTCTTCGACCTCGGCGGCTTGCGCGAGGGCGACTACGCCCTCATTCACGGCGGAGCCAGCGGTGTCGGCACGGCGGCCATCCAACTGGCGCGCGCGGCCGGCGCCCACGCCATCGTGACCGTCGGCTCGGCTGAGAAAGCGGAGCGTTGCCGCGCGCTGGGCGCGGCCGCGGCCATCAACTATCGGGAAGGGCCATTCGAGCCCGCGGTCAAAGAGGCCAGCGGCGGCCGTGGGGTCGACGTGATCCTCGACATGGTCGGCGCGCCGTACTGGGAGCAGAACCTGGCCTGCCTCGTCATAGGCGGCCGCCTCATTCTGGTCAGCCAGCAAGGCGGCGGCAAGCTGGAGATCGACCTCGGCGCTATCCAGCGCAAGCGCTTGCGCGTGATCGGCACGGGCTTGCGGCCGCTCCCGCTGGCTGAAAAGGTCGCGCTGACCGAGCGGTTCAAGGCCTTCGCACTCGACCGCTTCGCCGACGGGCGGCTCGTCCCCGTGGTCGACCGCGTCTATCCCCTTGAGGACGCTCCCGACGCGCACCGCTACATGGCGTCCAACGCCAACGTCGGCAAAATCGTGCTGCGCGTGCCCTAATCGTGCGGGGGCTCACGCCCCCGCGCCTCATTCAAAGCCGGTGTCCCTCGGGCGGTGACCGCCTCGTGGCAAATCCCACGCGCCCAATCGCCAGGCGCCTACACGCTCAGGCTCGGGATTTTCACCTCGACGTGGTCATTCCAGGCATGGAACAACGCCTTGCTCTCTATCGAACGATAGAGTATACTGCGAATATGGGATATCGTACAGTAGAGATTAAGTGGATGCCGGATCGGGCGTCGCAGTGGACGACGTACACGGCGGCGCGCACAGAGGCGGCACGGCTGTGGGGCGACCTCGTGGCGCGCCACCATCGCTTGCGGCGCCTGAACTGGCGCTGGCCCTCCAAGGCCCGTTTCCAGAGATGGGCCAAAGGACGCTATCCCGGCCTGTCAGCGCAAGCGACGCAGCAGATCATCGGGGAGTTCATCGAAGCGGTGGACGCCACGCGCCACCTGCGCAAGAACGGCCACGCTGAGGCGCGTTATCCGTGGAAGCGCCCGCGCTACCGCGACGTGGTGTATACCAATCAGGACGCCCGCATCAGGGGCAACCGTTTGGTCTTGCCCAACGGCACGAGCGGCACGTTGCGCATCCCCTTGCCCGCCGACCGTCCCTTGCCCGGTCGCCTAATGGAGGTGCGCCTGTGCCTGGGCCACGTCCTTCTGACCTACGAGATCCCTGATGAGGCGCGGCATCAGCGGACGGTGGTGGGCGTGGACCTCGGTGTGAATACGCTCATTGCCGCGACGGATGGCACAAAGGCCGTGCTCATCAGCGGGCGCGAGGCCAAAGCGACCGTGCAGTGGCGCAACAAGCGGCTGGCGTCGGCGGTGAGCAAACAATCCACGATGCTCAAGGGGTCGCGTCGGTGGCGGCGCGTCCAGCGGCGCAAGAAGCAGATGCTCGCCAAGGCGCGGCGTCGTACGAACGACCTGATCCACAAGGCCACGCATCGCGTCGCCCACGAGTTCCCCGGCGCGACTTGTTATGTCGGTACGCCGTTCAACGACGCATCGCGGACGATGAACGGCGTGTGGGCGCAGCAGGTCAGCCAAGCCAGCAACGGCAAGATCGCGCGGCAGCTCGACTATAAGACGAGCGGCGTCATCCAGGTTGATGAGCATTATAGTTCTCAGACGTGCCCCCACTGCGGGGTGCGGCAGACGTGCCGGCGCGTGTATCGCTGCCGGGCCTGCGGGATAGTCGCCCCACGCGATGTCGTGGGCAGTACGAATATCCTGTGCATCGGCCTCCATGAGGCGATGCGGATCGGTCAAGCCCTGGCCACGGAGGTCGTCTATGTACGGCCCGTCAAAGTATTCCGGCGCGAGCCGGATAGTGCGCTCGGACACAGCGGACATAGCGCGCCACGGCGCGAAGCCCACGACTTTTAGGCGTGGGAGTGTCACAGGCAGTACCGAGGAGAACATTTCATGCCGAACCGCTTACTACTAGCCCTCGCCAACCAGGAAGGTCTGGCCCGCTTCTCGATGGAGAACTCCGCGCTGCGTCCGATGGTGCTGCGCTTCGTCGCGGGTGAGGGGCTGGACGATGCCGTCCCGATCGTGCGCGACCTCAACAAGCAGGGCATCAGAGCCAGCCTCGACCATCTAGGGGAGAACACGAACGACCGCGACAGCGCCCGCGCGGCCGCCGACGCGTACGAACAGGCGCTCCAGACTATCGTCGCACATGGGCTCGACGCCAATATCTCCGTCAAGCTCACCGCCATGGGCCTCGACATCGCCGACAGTGTGGCCGAGCAGAACCTGCGCGCCGTGTTGGAACGGGCGCGCGCCCATAACATTTTCGTGCGCACCGACATGGAGGCGTCGGAGTACACCGCGCGCACGCTGGAGATCGGCCAGCACATGCACGCCGCCGGGTACGACAACGTCGGACCCGTCATCCAGGCCTACCTCTACCGTAGCATGGCCGACATCGAGCGCCTAATACGCGACGGAGCGCGCGTACGACTATGTAAAGGAGCCTACGACGAAGCCCCCAACGTGGCTTTCCGGCGCAAGCGAGACACCGACCGCAACTTCGTGCGGCTGATGGAAGCGCTGCTCGACAAGGGCAAGTACCCCGCCATCGCCACGCACGACGAGGAGATCATCGCCCACGCGCGCCGGTACACGCGCCGTTGCGGCATCAAGGCGGAGCGCTTCGAGTTCCAGATGCTCTACGGCGTACGCCGCGACCTACAGGAAGAGTTGGTCACCGACGGCTACAACGTGCGCGTCTACATCCCCTATGGCGTCTCGTGGTACCCCTACCTCGTGCGCCGCCTGGCCGAGCGCCCGGCCAATCTCGCCTTCGTGCTCGGCAGCATGGCGAAGGACAGTAACCAGGCGTCAGGCGTCAGGCGTCAGGCGTCAGTGATCCGCGGCCAATCTTAGGGTTTGTGGAGCGCCACACCTGCGGAACGTCCCACTCCAGTTCTCTGACGCCTGACGCCTGGCTACTCCGCCCGGTAGTCCTCCAACGCGCCCGTGTCGCCCTGTAGATTGACTTGTACGAGGTCGTCGAGCAGGACGGCGATGGCGCGCGCCGGTACCACGACATCGTGCGTGAAGAGCACGCCGCGCCGCACGACGAGCCCCTCCACCACGTTCGACACGTCGTCCATCAGCACATGATCGAGGTCCCCGATGTGCTCGTGCGGCGCGCGCCGCCACACCGGCGCGCCCTCGCTCACATGCCGCTCGTTCACGCCACGATTCTCCTGCTCGTCGTGCGGCGGATCATACAGGCCGCCGCCGAGCAGCGCGCCGGCGCGCATCGCGATGTCCTCGGCCTCGAAGCCCGGCGGCGGCGTGGAACCCGGCGCCGGCTCAGGAACATCGCCGACGATGTACGGCGGCAGCGCCAGGAACTCCTCCTCAGTTAGGCTCAACCGCGCCTCACCCTCGTCGGCCCCTGTGACCTGCGCGAACGGGACCTTGAGGTCGCGCGGCGCATCCCACCCGCCCGGCTTGAGCAGGTTCCCCGACTCCAGCAGGCGGCGGCGCACCGTGACCGCCGTCACGACATAGACGGCCCCTTCGGGCGCCACCCGCTCGGCCACGACCACACGGTACAGCGACCCCACGTCGCGCCCGTCCGATGTCACGGCGGACACCCCAAACTTCAACGGCTGTAACATCTAGCTTTCTGCCCCTCTTAGTTACTTACTCCAACGCCTACCAATATGCCACACCTACACCCTATCAGTCCGTAGCATACGGCGGCGGGTGTACCCCACGATTGTGAGATGCCGCCTGCGACTGAAGTCGCAGGCAGGCCCGTAGCGAGCGCCATCACCATCGTGGGGCGCACCCTACGGCGGCGCGTACTGAGTGTGGAAAATACGATGAGACTATAATCACCCGTAATAGCGCGTGATGAAATGACGAGTGACGAGAGGATAGCCCTGATGGCACGGCGACGTCTCGCGGCCAGCGTGGCCGCCCTATGTATCGTGGCCGGTCTGGCCGCCGCATTAGTTTTGCGCGCTCCGATTCACAACGTCGTGTTGAACGCCGCGCCGATCGGCAATCCGAGTATGGTAGGCGTGGACAGCCGCCTCGGGCGCGCCTTCATCCTCGACGACGGCGTCCTCGCGCAACAGGTCACCCTGGACAATCATGGGGGCTGGGGCGGAACAAGTTCCAACGTCAGCAACACGTTGCATGTGCTGGACACACGCACTGGCCGCATCATAAAGGCGCTCGACGTGCCCACGACGGTCCACTACTTGGTCGTGGACGCAGCGGCCAATCGCGTCTTCGCCTTCGACCAGGGCCTGCTCCAGGTCGTCGACGCGCGCGACGGGACGCTCCTCAACCCTGTGACTGTCAGCGGCAGTCCCGATGACCTGAACGACTATATCAACACGGCGCTGGTCGATGCGCGCACGGGCCGCATCTTCGCCACCGTGGACCAGAGTACCAGCGACCCCGTGGACCAGCACGTACTGATACTGGATGGGCGTACCGGCAAGACGCTACGCAACCTCACCTTCCCGCACGGAGTGGGCGTCGCCTCGCCTCTTGCGAACGGCGCCTCGTTCATCAGTTACGGCCCCTCCCTCTCACTGGCCCTCGACGAGCGCGCCAGCCGCCTCTACGTATTTAACACGAATGGGCAGATGAGCGTCGTGGACACAAAGAGCGGGCGCTTGCTCGTTACACGCCGCCTGCCCGTCGCCCTGTGGGGGGCATGGGCGGACGAGCGGACCGGCGGCGTCTTCGCTTTTGCCGTCCAACAGACCAGCGGCTCGATCCACTCTTCGCGCGTCCGGCGTCCGAGCACGCTGGTCATGCTCGATCCGCGCAGCGGCGTGACCCAACGGATTATGTCCGCCCCCAGCGTGGGCACACTGACCTTTGACGGGACCACCAACCGGCTATTCATCCTCGATGGAGCGCGTCGTACAGTGAGCATACGCGATGGGACGAGCGGGCGGCTCGTGCACGATGTTTCACTGGGCGCCATCCCGACTCGGTTGCTGCTGGACGCGCCCCATCACCGCGCGCTAGTCACCACCGTCAACGGCTACAATTCGACGACGCCGGACGCCCGCATCGCGGTGCTGGACACGCGCACGTGCGCCTTGCTGCGCACGTTACCTATACCGGCGGGACAACTCGCCTATGCCATGGCCGTGGACACGGGGACAGGCCATCTCGTGACGACCTACGCCACGATGAGTTCCGGCACGCCTGACCGCTACTCCTGGATGCCGGCCTGGCTGCATGCGCGCCTGCCCTGGGTCCCGCCGCCTCCGCCATCCCTCGGACCCAACTAACGCATCATCACGCACACGGCGCTGACGCTCGATCCGTCATAGCCGGTACAATGATGGCGGAACGAATAGCGCATACTAGCGCCTTACTGGAGCATGGAGCACTACCCTATGATCGAACAGGCACAAGCGACTCAGACGCACGAGTCGCACGTCCAGGGACAGGTACTGAAGCGGCCCGAGTGGCTCAAGGTGCGCATGCCCTCGGGCAAGAACTACGTCGAACTCAAGACCCTCATGCGCGACCTCGACTTGCACACGGTCTGCGAGGAGGCGCGCTGCCCCAACATCGGCGAGTGCTGGGGCCACCGCACGGCCACCTTCATGATCCTCGGCGACACCTGCACGCGCGCCTGCGGCTTCTGCGCCGTCAAGACCGGCCGTCCCGGCACGCTCGACCTGCTCGAGCCGATGCGCGTGGCCAGCGCCGTCGCAAAAATGGGCCTCAAGCATGTCGTCGTCACCTCGGTCAATCGCGATGATGTCCCCGACGGCGGCTCTAAGATCTTCGCCGCGACCATCCGCAAGATCCGCGAACGCGTGCCCGACTGCACCGTCGAGGTGCTCACGCCCGACTTCGAGGGCGTGCGCTCCTCGCTGGAGACACTCCTGGCCGCGCGGCCCGACGTGTTCAACCACAACATCGAGACGTGTGAGCGCCTGACCAAATTGGTGCGCCGCCGCGCCAAGTACCGCCGCTCGCTCGATGTGCTGCGCAACGCCAAAGATGTCGCGCCCGGCATCCGCACCAAGTCAGGCATTATGGTCGGGCTCGGCGAGACGCGCGAGGAGGTTACGCAAACGATGCGGGACCTGCGCGCGTCGGACGTCGACGTCCTGACCATCGGGCAGTACCTGCGCCCCACGCCCGAGCACCTCGACGTGGTGCGCTACTACCACCCCGACGAGTTCGCCGCCCTCAAAGAGGAGGCGCTCGCGCTGGGCTTCAAGCACGTCGAGTCCGGCCCGCTCGTGCGCAGTTCGTACCACGCCCACGAACACGCGGTAGTATAGTAGTTAGCCGTTAGCGATTAGCTGTTAGCTTTCGGGAGATAATTGCTAGGCGACGCGATAGACAGCTGCCGCTGACGCCCTCTCGCTGGAAGCCAATCGCTAACGGCTAATTGCTAATTGCTAATTGCTATAGGAGGCTCCCCATGAAAGTCGGCATTCTCACCGGCGGCGGCGATGTCCCGGGCCTGAACCCCGCGATCAAGGCCGTCGTCAACCGCGCCACCACGCAAGGGCACGAGGTCATCGGCATCCGGCGTGGCTGGGCCGGCCTGCTCAACTACAACCCCGACGACACCTCGGACGCGCATAACTGGATCGAACCGCTCGACCACGAGCGCGTGCGCACGATCGACCGCTTCGGCGGCACCCACCTGCACTCGTCGCGCACCAACCCCAGCAAGGTCAAGCCAAAGGACGTCCCGGCCTTCCTGAAAGATCGCTTCCAGCCCGGCGCCAAGGGCACGGTCGACTGCACCCCGCATGTGCTGCGCGTCGTCGAGAGCCTTGGCATCGACCTCTTGACCCCTATCGGCGGCGACGATACTCTGAGCTACGCCCTGCGCATGAGTCAGGAAGGCGTCAAGGTCGTCGCCATCCCCAAGACGATGGACAACGACGTCTACGGCACCGACTACTGTATCGGCTTCTCCACCGCCGTGTCGCGCTCCGTCGAGTTCATCACCGCTCTACGCACGCCGACCGGCTCGCACGAGCGCATCGCCGTGATCGAGCTGTTCGGCCGCAACTCCGGCGAGTCAACGCTCATCTCGTCCTACCTCGCCGACGCCGACCGCGCCCTCATCCCCGAGGTGCCCTTCGACATCCACCGTCTGGCCGAGTTGGTGATGCGCGACAAGCGGGCTAACCCCAGCAACTACGCCGTTGTCACCGTGGCCGAGGGCGCGGTCATGGAAGGCGGCGCGACGATCGAGAGCGGCGAGGCCGACGCCTACGGCCACCGCAAGCTGGGCGGCATCGGCAAGATGACGGGCGACGCCTTGCAGGAGATCACCGGCCAGGGCATCGTGGGACAGCAACTGGGCTACCTCATGCGCGCGGGCGCGCCCGACGCGCTCGACCACATGGTCGGCTTCTCCTACGGCAACCTGGCCGTCGACCGTGGGCTAGCCGGCAATACCGGCGAGATGGTCGCCCTGCAAAAGGGCGTCTACACCACCGTCCCGCTCGAGGTGGTCGGCCAGGGCTCACGGCGCGTCGACGTGGGCGAGCTCTACGACAGCGAGAACTATCGCCACCGCGTGCGGCATCTCATCGGCAAGCCGATGTTCCTGTATTAGCGGTCAGCTTTCAGCGATCGGCCGTCAGCTTTATGATGGAGCCATTACAGAGCGCCAATGCCCAGGAGGAGGAGAGAAGAATGACGGAGACACTCGCGTGGGGCATCCTTAGCACGGGCAACATCGCCCGGACCTTCGCGCGGGGCCTGGCCGCGTCGCGGACCGGCCGGCTCGTCGCCGTGGGTAGCCGCACACAGGAGGCCGCCGACCGCTTTGGCGCGGAGTTCGCGGTCGCGCCGCCCCACCGCCACGCGGGCTACGACGCGCTGCTCGCTGACCCCGCCGTCGAAGCCGTCTACATCGCCACGCCCCATCCGATGCACGCCGCGTGGGCCATCAAGGCGGCCGAGCGGGGCAAGCACATCCTGTGCGAGAAGCCGTTGACGCTCACCTATGCCGAGGCCGCGGCAGTAGTCGCCGCTGCGCGTCGCCACGATGTGTTCCTGATGGAGGCCTTCGCGTACCGCTGCCACCCCCAGACGGCGCGCCTCGTGGCCCTGATCCGCGCGGGGGCCATCGGCACGGTGCGCGCTATCCAGGCCACCTACAGCTTCGACGGCGGCGACGACCCCGCTAGCCGGCTGCTGCGCAAAGAGCTCGGCGGCGGCGGCATCCTTGACGTGGGTTGCTACCCCATGTCGTTGGTTCGCCTGCTTGCCGGCGCGGCCGCCGGCGTTCCTTTTGCCGAGCCGGTAGACATCATGGGTTTGGCGCATCTCGGCGCACGGAGCCATGTCGACGAGGCGGCGATCGCCGCGCTGCGCTTCCCCGGCGACATCCTGGCGCAGATCGCCACGGGGATACGCCTGCAACAGGAAAACGTTGTGCGCGTCTACGGGTCCGAGGGCTCAATCGTCGTGCCCATCCCCTTCGCGCCGAGCCGCGACGGCGGCCCGAGTACGATCGTCGTCCAGACGCACGGACAGCCGAGCGCCACCATCGTCCGCGAGGACAGTGGGCCAGGGCCGCGGGAGATCACGATCGATAGCGGTATCCCGGCCAATACCGAGGCCGGGCTCTATGGCCTGGAGGCCGACACCGTTGCGGAGAACCTCACCGCGCGGCAAGCGCTGGCTATGACCCTGGACGACTCGCTCGGCAACATGCGCGCGCTCGACCGCTGGCGCGCCGCGATCGGGCTGGTCTACGACAGTGAGCGATAGCGCGGACGCTGATAGTAACGCCGTACCCCTGGCTACACATTCCTCCGGCGCACTGAGTCGCGCTCGATCAATTCGCAGGCGAAGACGATGCGCTGCCCGTCCGGCCGGCCCGTCTCGATCCGCTCCAGTACCAGCGCGACGACGCGCTCCGCCATCTGGCGCACCGGTTGCGCCAGCACCGTCAGGGGCGGCTCGACGATCGCGGCCCAGAAAGGGTCGTCGATCGCGACCACCGACATCTGATCGGGCACACGCAGCCCGCGCGCCCGCAGGACCCGCAACGCGCCGATGGTCATGAGGTTGTTCGCGACGACGAGGGCCGTGGGCGCCTCGTCGCGCACGAGTTCTTCGGCCGCCGCCGCGCCGCCCGCGATGCGCGACCGCCCGTCGGTGACACGCGATGGCAGGCCCGCCGCGCGCATCGCCCCCTCGTAGCCGGCTTGACGCGCGACGCATGTTTCGACCCCTGGGTCGCCGATGAAGCCGATACGCGCGTGGCCCGCCGCCAGGAGGTACGCCGTCGCCTGGTGGCCCGCGTCGAGGTTGTCGGCGACGACGGCGTCGGCGCGCGGGTCGTCGACCGGGCGGTCAAAGGCGACGATCGGGATGCCCAGGTCGAGCACCGTTTCGATCTCCTTCCCCGCCGGGTCCGACGGGGCCAGGATAACGCCCAGCGCGCGTTCCGCCGCCAGCATCTCCAGATAGGCGCGCTGCTTCTCCGCGCTCTCGTCGGTGTTGCACAGGAGGACGCGATAGCCCAGGCGATACGTGGCGTCCTCCACTGCCCGGACCATCGCCGTGAAGTGCGGGTTCTCGATGTCGGAGACGAGCACCCCGATCATCCCCGCTTTCTGCCGGCGCAGGTTGCGCGCCAGCAGGTTGGGCCGATAGTCCAGCTCCTCGATGGCCCGCAGCACACGCTCACGATGCGGCGCCTTGACGCCGCGCGACCCATTGAAGACGCGGGAGACCGTCGCCGGGGAGACCTGCGCCCGCCGGGCCACATCGACGATCCGGGCCGCACCCCCCGGCTGAGGACGGTGTCCGTCCACCGGCGGGGCGTCCTCTGTCATCTCGTCGCGCGTGTCGTCGTGCATGGCAGTCACTGCTCCTTCCCTCTGTCAGATGGCGGACCTCGGCCCTATTGACAACGCCGCACCAACATGTTACCATACTGGAAACCGATTACGAAATCGGTTTCCAATTGGGGGTCGTAGGGCGCCCACACGCGCCACTGATGGCGCAAGAGGAGGAGGACAGGGATGGTCAATCGCTTCGCATTTCGCCGCCGGTCGCATCGTGTGGCCCTCGTCGCGGCCGCGGCGGCCGTACTGACGGCCACCGCCGGCGTCGGGAGCTCGCACGCCTCGACCGCGGCGCGCCCGCAGGCCGGCCAGATCGTGGTCGGCCTGATCACGAAGACCGACACGAACCCGTTCTTCGTCAAGATGCGGCAGGGCGCCCAGGCCGAGGCTAACGCCAAGGGCGTCAAGCTGCTGACCGCGGCGGGCCAGTACGACGGCGACAATCAGACGCAGGTCACCGCGATCCAGAACTTCGTCAACGAGGGGGTGAAGGGCATCCTGCTCGTCCCGAGCAGCACCACGGCGATCGTGCCCACCGTCCTGGCCGCGCGCAAGAAGGGCGTGGTCATCATCGCGCTCGACACGCCGACCAACCCGCAGAGCGCCGTCGACGCCCTGTTCGCCACCAACAACTTCACGGCGGGCCAGCTGATTGGCCGGTACGCGCGGGCGGTCGAGGGCAGCAAGCCGGTCCAGATCGCGACGATGGACCTCAACCCGGGCATCACGGTCGGCGACCTGCGCCACAACGGCTTCCTGAGCGGCTACGGTATCAGGAGGGCCAGCCAGGGCGTGGTCTGCAGCCAGTACACGCAGGGCGACCAGGCCAAGGGACAGACGGCGATGGAGACCTGCCTGCAGAAGGACCCCAACATCAACCTCGTCTACACCATCAACGAGCCGGCCGCCTTCGGCGCGTACCGCGCGCTCTCGTCGGCGGGTAAGGCCAAGCAGGCCCTTATCGTCTCGGTCGACGGCGGCTGCGCGGGCGTGCGCGGCATTAAGTCCGGGCAGATCGCCGCGACCTCGCAGCAGTACCCGCTCAAGATGGCGAAGCTGGGTGTCGACGCCATCGTTAGCTACGCCAAGACCGGCACGAAGCCGAGCGGCTACACCGATACGGGCGTCACCCTCATCACCAACAAGCCGCAGTCCGGTGTCCCGTCGCAAAACGCCGCGTACGGCCTCGCCCACTGCTGGGGCTAGCCGCTAGCGCGCCGATCCCCCCAACGTCCGCGCCGCCGCAGGGCCAGCCCCGCGGCGGCGCGGACCGTCCCGCTACCGCAGCAAAGGATCCCCCATGAGCAAACTAATCAACCACGAACGGCTCGAGGTCGAGGTGGAGCGCGGGGAGCGCGCGGGCGCGCTCGGGCCTGCCCTGTCCGCCCTCGCGCCGCTGGCGGCTTTGTTGGTGGCGTGCCTCTTCTTCGCGACCCAGTCGTCCCGGTTCCTGACCGGGGGCAACCTGTCGCTGATCGTCCAGCAGGTCATGGTCGTCGGCGCCTTGGGCGTCGGACAGACGCTGGTCATCCTCACCGCCGGGATCGACCTCTCCTGCGGCGCCGTGATGGCGCTCGGCTCGATCGTCATGACCTCGCTCGCCGTCAACCGCGGGCTCAACCCCTACCTGGCGATCCTGCTGGGCATCCTGGTCTGCGGCGCGTTCGGGGCGCTCAACGGCTCCCTGGTCACCCGCATCAAGTTGCCCCCGTTCATCGTCACGCTGGGCACCCTGAATATCGCGTTCGCGCTCACGCACATCTACTCGGGGGAGCAGACCATCAACAACCTCCCGGCGCCCCTTATCTTCTTCGGCAACACGTTCCCCGTCGGCGGCACAGACATCACCTACGGCTCGGTGCTGATGCTGGCGCTCTTCCTGGGCGCCTGGTTCGTGCTGCGGCAGACCGCCGCCGGCCGCCACGTCTACGCTGTGGGCAACAACCCCGAGGCCGCCCGGCTTGTCGGCATCCCCACGCAGCGGCTGCTGCTCGGCGTGTACGCCATCGCCGGCCTGACCTACGGCGTCGCGGCCCTGCTGCTCGTCGCGCGCACCCAGGTGGGCGACCCGCAGGCGGGGCAGACGGAAAACCTCGACAGCATCACGGCGGTCGTGATCGGCGGCACCAGCCTCTTCGGCGGGCGCGGCAGCGTCTTGGGCACGCTCATCGGCGCGCTCATCGTGGGCGTCTTCCGCAATGGGCTGCAGCTCATCGGCGTCGCCGCGATCTACCAGGTGCTCATCACGGGCATCCTGGTCATCCTCGCCGTCGCCGTGGATCAACTCGCGCGCGGGAGGCGACGATGACAGCGATCGACAATCGACCGATAGCGGACGCGCCCGGCAATCGCCCGACCCCCGTCCTCGCGGCGCGCGGCCTGGTCAAGCGCTACGGCGGCGTGACCGCCATGGACGGCGCCGACTTCGAGCTGCTCCCCGGCGAGATCCTCGCCGTCATCGGCGACAACGGCGCCGGCAAGTCCACGCTCATCAAGGCGCTCTCGGGCGCGATCATCCCCGACGAGGGCGAGATCCTGCTCGACGGCAAGCCCGTCCGCTTCAACAGCCCGCTCGACGCGCGCCGCCACGGCATCGAGACCGTCTATCAGGACCTGGCCGTGGCGCCCGCGCTCGATATCGCCGACAATCTGTTCCTGGGACGCGAACTGCGCCGCCCAGGCATTCTGGGCGCGGTGTTCCGCATGATCGACAAGCCCCGCATGGTCGCCGAGTCTCGTGCGTCTATGCAAGATCTCAAGATCGGCATCAAGTCGATGCGCCAGGCGGTCGAGACGCTCTCGGGCGGCCAGCGGCAGGGCGTCGCGGTCGCGCGCAGCGCCACCTTCGCGCGGCACGTCGTGATCATGGACGAGCCGACCGCGGCGCTGGGAGTCAAGGAAACGCGCATGGTGCTCGACCTGATCCTGCGGGTGCGAGAGCGCGGTCTGCCGGTCATCCTGATCAGCCACAACATGCCCAACGTGTTCGAGGTGGCCGACCGCGTACACATCCACCGCCTCGGGCGGCGCGTCGCGGTGATCGACCCGCACAGCTTCAGCATGTCGGACGCCGTGGCGATCATGACCGGCGCCATGGCCGGCGAGGAGATTCCGCGCTAGGCGCGCTCGAAGATGGTGGCGATGCCCTGCCCCACGCCGATGCACAGCGGTCCCCCGGAAGAATTATCCAGGTTAGGGCCTGCCGGCTTCCTCGTCCTCCTCTCGTTCGTCCGACTCGTCCAGGCCTTCCGGTGCGTAGTCGGATGGGGGTATCTCCAGATCGAATAGCACCGGGCCAAGGCGCGGCAGCAACTCTTGCGCCACGCGCGTCACCCGCAGTTCCTGTCGCGCCTCGCGGTAGCGCGCCGTCTCCTGCGCGATCCACGCCGGCGGACGGCCCTCGGCGGCCAGCGCGGCCTCTTCGTTCTCGGCGCCCTCCGCCAACACCTCGTCGACGCGGCGCACGATGTCGGCCAGCCGCGCCAACGTCGCGGCGCGCCCCGGCCCCTCGGCCTCGTCCGCGTGTGCGGTAAGGCTCTCCAGGTCGAAATACTCGTAGGGCCACAGCCCGATCACGTAGTCGCCGAGGTCGGTCAGCAGCTCGGACAGGGGCGCGCCGTCGTCTTGCAGGTAGGCCCCCGCAGGCAGGGCGGGCAGACCGCCGCGCGCGGGCGCGGCCTGAATGTCGAGTGGGACGGCGTCGGTGTCGGCGTCGGCGCCGTAGCCTTCGTAGCCGTCCAAGAGCGCGCGGTCAATCGGCTTGGCCCCGTACGGCGCGGCGTTGGGCTTCAGCAGGGCCAGGGCTTCGCCGGCCGCCGCGGACATGGCGCGCGGCTCGGCGCCCACGTCGCCGGCCTCGACGGCGCGGGCGAGATACCACGCCAGGGCGTCGGCCGCGCGCGCCGCGTTCATGCGCTCGGCGGGCAGTTGGACCGCGAAGATGGGTTCGGGCTGTGGCAGGTGGGGCGCTTGTCCCAGGCCCAGCGCGGCCAGCGCGCCGCCTGAATCGGCTTGCGGCAGGCGCAACGCGGCGACGGCGAGGCGGTCGGGGGCCGGAGCGACGTTCCCCGAGCGCGTCATCACGATGGGCAGGCCCATTTGCACGGACACGAGGTCCCCGTCGGGCGCGCCGACCGTGCGCGAGGTCAGCGGCGCCAGCACGAACAGGTCGGCCGACGCCGCCCCACTATCCTGAGCGGGGAAGCCTTCCGCCATATCTTGGGCTTGGCGGCGGCCGTAGTCCGTGACCCACGCGCGGTAGGCGTTGCTAATCGGCCCACGTAGCGCCGCGAGTCCACTCTGTGGCGTGGCTGTCGTCGTCGTTACCCCGGCCGGTTGCGCCGACTCCGGCGCCTGCCCCACCTGTGCCTCCGCGCGTAGTTCGGCGCGCCGCTCGGTGGCCCGGCGTTCCGCGCGGGCCCGGCGCGCGTCCTTCTTGCGGTTGTCCCCGCGTCCTTTTGCCATAGTGTCTCCTGTTTGATAGCTAATAGCGGTTAGCGATTAGCAATTAGCTTTCGGTGGGGCGCATCGCCGTTTATCATGATAGACGCTGCGGCTGTGCATGTGCCGCCGACGCGCCGCGATTGGAGCCTGGGCTGCTAACAAGCTAATTGCTAAGGGCTGATAGCTTAAGTATCGCACGTCGCGTGGGCGTCACGACACATGGAAGACTGCCTTGCCGGCCACGCGACGCTCGCGCAGCGCGGCCGCGCCCCGCGCCAGGGCGCCCCAGTCGTCCTCCAGGCCGATCCGGGGGTGCAGCTTGTCCGCCGCCACCAGTTCAGCCAATAGGAGTAGGTCGTCCCCAAAGGTCTCGCGGTCCCCTGAGTCGTAGACGAAGAAGCCGTAGATGCGGGCGCGCGGGCGTCCCGCGAAGTCGTAGAAGCCGAGCGTCGTTGGGTCGCCTGAGGAGGCGCCAAACACCACGACCGTCCCGTCCGGCGCGGTGTGGCGCAACGCGCCGGTGAGTGAGGCGCCGCCGACGGATTCCAGCACAAGGTGGAACGGTTCTTTGCCCTCGAGCTCGGCCACCGACGATACGACGTCCGCCGCCCCGCGCTCACGGACACCCGTGGCGCGTTCGGGGTTGGAGACCACGCCCGTCACATACGCGCCGGCTCCGGCGGCAAGTTCGACGGCGAAGCTGCCTACCCCTCCGCTCGCACCCGTGATGAGGACGCGGCGGCCCAGTAAGGCGCCGCCGACACGTAGGGCGCGCAACGCGGTTAGCCCCGCCACGGGCAGCGCGGCCGCTTGGGCGAAGGTCACCGTGTCGGGCAGCGCTGCCAGACGCTCCGTCGGCGCGGCGGCGCGCTGGCTCCAGCCCGCGCCGTCGACCAGGGCCACCACGCGCGTCCCGACGGGCGGCCCGCTCCCGTCGTCCGCCTGCCGCGCCACCACGCCGGCGATGTCCTGTCCAGGGCGCCAACCTGGTGGCCGGTCGGTTAATAGGGAGAGTTCGCCGCGGTTGAGCGAGAAGGCGCGGACCTCGACGACGGCCTCGTGTGGGGCCGCCGCCGGCTCGTCGACCTCGCGTAGCTCGACAAGTGTATCGTCGTCGTGTGTCGCGACCAAGGCGCGCATGGGAGACCTCCTCATTAGTGTCCACAGGTATTGTCGGTGTCGGTAGCCGGAGAACATCGCGCGGACATGCCGCCGACGGCCTTTGCCTTAGCTACCCCTATAATGTGGGAGCACTTTCCGTTCCAGTGCCGCCGGCTGCCGGTGCGATAGACGCATGACGCATAGGGTGCGCCCCGCGATTGTGAGTGTGGCCTGGCCCTGAAGGGACCATGGCAGGGACGGACCCTGAAGGGTCAGACGGGGACGCCGACGGCCCTGGCGAGGTCGAGAGGATTGACCCCACGCAGACCTTTGAAGGTCCCGTCCCTGCCATGGTCCTTTAGGGCCAGGCCCACGGCGCTTGACACCACAATCGTGGGGCGCGCTCTGACGCATAATTGGGGGTTGTAGGGCATCCCGCGCTGCGGTAGACTGAGGGGTAGCTGTTTCAGGCCTAATCATGGTATATAGAGGGTCTGCCGGCGTCGGGCCGGCCACTTGTGAAGGAGTCGAATGGATCAGGTAGCACAGAGTTCCGTTGAGAATCAAGGGGCGCCGGTCGAGCAGCGTCTGGAGACGCGCCCGTCGGACCGTGGTGAGCGTGGGTATAGCCGTGACCGCAGCGACCGTGATGGCCGGCCAGAGAGCTTCGAGCAGATGCTGCGCCGCTTCAAGAAGGGTGTCGACAACGCGGGCGTCCTCAAGGAAGTGCGCGCGCGCTCGTTTTTTGAGTCTAAGAGCCAAAAGTCGCGGCGCAAAGCCGCCAAGGCCGCGCGCCGCCGTACGCGCAACAAGAGCCGCGCGACCGAGTAGAAACGCAAAACGCGCGGAAGCGTCTAAAGGACGGGCGCTGAGAAAGGGCTGAAGGCCGCCGCATGCGGCGGCCTTCAGCCCTTTCTCAGCGCCCGTCCTTTAGACGCTTCCGCGCGTTTTGCGTTTCTACTCGGTCGCGCGGCTCTTGTTGCGCGTACGGCGGCGCGCGGCCTTGGCGGCTTTGCGCCGCGACTTTTGGCTCTTAGACTCAAAAAACGAGCGCGCGCGCACTTCCTTGAGGACGCCCGCGTTGTCGACACCCTTCTTGAAGCGGCGCAGCATCTGCTCGAAGCTCTCTGGCCGGCCATCACGGTCGCTGCGGTCACGGCTATACCCACGCTCACCACGGTCCGACGGGCGCGTCTCCAGACGCTGCTCGACCGGCGCCCCTTGATTCTCAACGGAACTCTGTGCTACCTGATCCATTCGACTCCTTCACAAGTGGCCGGCCCGACGCCGGCAGACCCTCTATATACCATGATTAGGCCTGAAACAGCTACCCCTCAGTCTACCGCAGCGCGGGATGCCCTACAACCCCCAATTATGCGTCAGAGCGCGCCCCACGATTGTGGTGTCAAGCGCCGTGGGCCTGGCCCTAAAGGACCATGGCAGGGACGGGACCTTCAAAGGTCTGCGTGGGGTCAATCCTCTCGACCTCGCCAGGGCCGTCGGCGTCCCCGTCTGACCCTTCAGGGTCCGTCCCTGCCATGGTCCCTTCAGGGCCAGGCCACACTCACAATCGCGGGGCGCACCCTATGCGTCATGCGTCTATCGCACCGGCAGCCGGCGGCACTGGAACGGAAAGTGCTCCCACATTATAGGGGTAGCTAAGGCAAAGGCCGTCGGCGGCATGTCCGCGCGATGTTCTCCGGCTACCGACACCGACAATACCTGTGGACACTAATGAGGAGGTCTCCCATGCGCGCCTTGGTCGCGACACACGACGACGATACACTTGTCGAGCTACGCGAGGTCGACGAGCCGGCGGCGGCCCCACACGAGGCCGTCGTCGAGGTCCGCGCCTTCTCGCTCAACCGCGGCGAACTCTCCCTATTAACCGACCGGCCACCAGGTTGGCGCCCTGGACAGGACATCGCCGGCGTGGTGGCGCGGCAGGCGGACGACGGGAGCGGGCCGCCCGTCGGGACGCGCGTGGTGGCCCTGGTCGACGGCGCGGGCTGGAGCCAGCGCGCCGCCGCGCCGACGGAGCGTCTGGCAGCGCTGCCCGACACGGTGACCTTCGCCCAAGCGGCCGCGCTGCCCGTGGCGGGGCTAACCGCGTTGCGCGCCCTACGTGTCGGCGGCGCCTTACTGGGCCGCCGCGTCCTCATCACGGGTGCGAGCGGAGGGGTAGGCAGCTTCGCCGTCGAACTTGCCGCCGGAGCCGGCGCGTATGTGACGGGCGTGGTCTCCAACCCCGAACGCGCCACGGGTGTCCGTGAGCGCGGGGCGGCGGACGTCGTATCGTCGGTGGCCGAGCTCGAGGGCAAAGAACCGTTCCACCTTGTGCTGGAATCCGTCGGCGGCGCCTCACTCACCGGCGCGTTGCGCCACACCGCGCCGGACGGGACGGTCGTGGTGTTTGGCGCCTCCTCAGGCGACCCAACGACGCTCGGCTTCTACGACTTCGCGGGACGCCCGCGCGCCCGCATCTACGGCTTCTTCGTCTACGACTCAGGGGACCGCGAGACCTTTGGGGACGACCTACTCCTATTGGCTGAACTGGTGGCGGCGGACAAGCTGCACCCCCGGATCGGCCTGGAGGACGACTGGGGCGCCCTGGCGCGGGGCGCGGCCGCGCTGCGCGAGCGTCGCGTGGCCGGCAAGGCAGTCTTCCATGTGTCGTGACGCCCACGCGACGTGCGATACTTAAGCTATCAGCCCTTAGCAATTAGCTTGTTAGCAGCCCAGGCTCCAATCGCGGCGCGTCGGCGGCACATGCACAGCCGCAGCGTCTATCATGATAAACGGCGATGCGCCCCACCGAAAGCTAATTGCTAATCGCTAACCGCTATTAGCTATCAAACAGGAGACACTATGGCAAAAGGACGCGGGGACAACCGCAAGAAGGACGCGCGCCGGGCCCGCGCGGAACGCCGGGCCACCGAGCGGCGCGCCGAACTACGCGCGGAGGCACAGGTGGGGCAGGCGCCGGAGTCGGCGCAACCGGCCGGGGTAACGACGACGACAGCCACGCCACAGAGTGGACTCGCGGCGCTACGTGGGCCGATTAGCAACGCCTACCGCGCGTGGGTCACGGACTACGGCCGCCGCCAAGCCCAAGATATGGCGGAAGGCTTCCCCGCTCAGGATAGTGGGGCGGCGTCGGCCGACCTGTTCGTGCTGGCGCCGCTGACCTCGCGCACGGTCGGCGCGCCCGACGGGGACCTCGTGTCCGTGCAAATGGGCCTGCCCATCGTGATGACGCGCTCGGGGAACGTCGCTCCGGCCCCCGACCGCCTCGCCGTCGCCGCGTTGCGCCTGCCGCAAGCCGATTCAGGCGGCGCGCTGGCCGCGCTGGGCCTGGGACAAGCGCCCCACCTGCCACAGCCCGAACCCATCTTCGCGGTCCAACTGCCCGCCGAGCGCATGAACGCGGCGCGCGCGGCCGACGCCCTGGCGTGGTATCTCGCCCGCGCCGTCGAGGCCGGCGACGTGGGCGCCGAGCCGCGCGCCATGTCCGCGGCGGCCGGCGAAGCCCTGGCCCTGCTGAAGCCCAACGCCGCGCCGTACGGGGCCAAGCCGATTGACCGCGCGCTCTTGGACGGCTACGAAGGCTACGGCGCCGACGCCGACACCGACGCCGTCCCACTCGACATTCAGGCCGCGCCCGCGCGCGGCGGTCTGCCCGCCCTGCCTGCGGGGGCCTACCTGCAAGACGACGGCGCGCCCCTGTCCGAGCTGCTGACCGACCTCGGCGACTACGTGATCGGGCTGTGGCCCTACGAGTATTTCGACCTGGAGAGCCTTACCGCACACGCGGACGAGGCCGAGGGGCCGGGGCGCGCCGCGACGTTGGCGCGGCTGGCCGACATCGTGCGCCGCGTCGACGAGGTGTTGGCGGAGGGCGCCGAGAACGAAGAGGCCGCGCTGGCCGCCGAGGGCCGTCCGCCGGCGTGGATCGCGCAGGAGACGGCGCGCTACCGCGAGGCGCGACAGGAACTGCGGGTGACGCGCGTGGCGCAAGAGTTGCTGCCGCGCCTTGGCCCGGTGCTATTCGATCTGGAGATACCCCCATCCGACTACGCACCGGAAGGCCTGGACGAGTCGGACGAACGAGAGGAGGACGAGGAAGCCGGCAGGCCCTAACCTGGATAATTCTTCCGGGGGACCGCTGTGCATCGGCGTGGGGCAGGGCATCGCCACCATCTTCGAGCGCGCCTAGCGCGGAATCTCCTCGCCGGCCATGGCGCCGGTCATGATCGCCACGGCGTCCGACATGCTGAAGCTGTGCGGGTCGATCACCGCGACGCGCCGCCCGAGGCGGTGGATGTGTACGCGGTCGGCCACCTCGAACACGTTGGGCATGTTGTGGCTGATCAGGATGACCGGCAGACCGCGCTCTCGCACCCGCAGGATCAGGTCGAGCACCATGCGCGTTTCCTTGACTCCCAGCGCCGCGGTCGGCTCGTCCATGATCACGACGTGCCGCGCGAAGGTGGCGCTGCGCGCGACCGCGACGCCCTGCCGCTGGCCGCCCGAGAGCGTCTCGACCGCCTGGCGCATCGACTTGATGCCGATCTTGAGATCTTGCATAGACGCACGAGACTCGGCGACCATGCGGGGCTTGTCGATCATGCGGAACACCGCGCCCAGAATGCCTGGGCGGCGCAGTTCGCGTCCCAGGAACAGATTGTCGGCGATATCGAGCGCGGGCGCCACGGCCAGGTCCTGATAGACGGTCTCGATGCCGTGGCGGCGCGCGTCGAGCGGGCTGTTGAAGCGGACGGGCTTGCCGTCGAGCAGGATCTCGCCCTCGTCGGGGATGATCGCGCCCGAGAGCGCCTTGATGAGCGTGGACTTGCCGGCGCCGTTGTCGCCGATGACGGCGAGGATCTCGCCGGGGAGCAGCTCGAAGTCGGCGCCGTCCATGGCGGTCACGCCGCCGTAGCGCTTGACCAGGCCGCGCGCCGCGAGGACGGGGGTCGGGCGATTGCCGGGCGCGTCCGCTATCGGTCGATTGTCGATCGCTGTCATCGTCGCCTCCCGCGCGCGAGTTGATCCACGGCGACGGCGAGGATGACCAGGATGCCCGTGATGAGCACCTGGTAGATCGCGGCGACGCCGATGAGCTGCAGCCCATTGCGGAAGACGCCCACGATGAGCGCGCCGATGAGCGTGCCCAAGACGCTGCCGCGCCCGCCGAAGAGGCTGGTGCCGCCGATCACGACCGCCGTGATGCTGTCGAGGTTTTCCGTCTGCCCCGCCTGCGGGTCGCCCACCTGGGTGCGCGCGACGAGCAGCAGGGCCGCGACGCCGTAGGTCAGGCCGGCGATGGCGTACACGCCGAGCAGCAGCCGCTGCGTGGGGATGCCGACAAGCCGGGCGGCCTCGGGGTTGTTGCCCACAGCGTAGACGTGGCGGCCGGCGGCGGTCTGCCGCAGCACGAACCAGGCGCCCAGGAAGAGCGCCAGCATCAGCACCGAGCCGTAGGTGATGTCTGTGCCGCCGACGGGGAACGTGTTGCCGAAGAAGATAAGGGGCGCCGGGAGGTTGTTGATGGTCTGCTCCCCCGAGTAGATGTGCGTGAGCGCGAACGCGATATTCAGGGTGCCCAGCGTGACGATGAACGGGGGCAACTTGATGCGGGTGACCAGGGAGCCGTTGAGCGCCCCGAACGCGCCGCAGACCAGGATGCCCAGCAGGATCGCCAGGTAGGGGTTGAGCCCGCGGTTGACGGCGAGCGAGGTCATGACGATCGAGCCGAGCGCCATCACGGCGCCGCAGGAGAGGTCGATCCCGGCGGTGAGGATGACCAGCGTCTGTCCGACGCCCAAGGCGCCGACGACCATGACCTGCTGGACGATCAGCGACAGGTTGCCCCCGGTCAGGAACCGGGACGACTGGGTCGCGAAGAAGAGGCACGCCACCAACAAAGCCGCCAGCGGCGCGAGGGCGGACAGGGCAGGCCCGAGCGCGCCCGCGCGCTCCCCGCGCTCCACCTCGACCTCGAGCCGTTCGTGGTTGATTAGTTTGCTCATGGGGGATCCTTTGCTGCGGTAGCGGGACGGTCCGCGCCGCCGCGGGGCTGGCCCTGCGGCGGCGCGGACGTTGGGGGGATCGGCGCGCTAGCGGCTAGCCCCAGCAGTGGGCGAGGCCGTACGCGGCGTTTTGCGACGGGACACCGGACTGCGGCTTGTTGGTGATGAGGGTGACGCCCGTATCGGTGTAGCCGCTCGGCTTCGTGCCGGTCTTGGCGTAGCTAACGATGGCGTCGACACCCAGCTTCGCCATCTTGAGCGGGTACTGCTGCGAGGTCGCGGCGATCTGCCCGGACTTAATGCCGCGCACGCCCGCGCAGCCGCCGTCGACCGAGACGATAAGGGCCTGCTTGGCCTTACCCGCCGACGAGAGCGCGCGGTACGCGCCGAAGGCGGCCGGCTCGTTGATGGTGTAGACGAGGTTGATGTTGGGGTCCTTCTGCAGGCAGGTCTCCATCGCCGTCTGTCCCTTGGCCTGGTCGCCCTGCGTGTACTGGCTGCAGACCACGCCCTGGCTGGCCCTCCTGATACCGTAGCCGCTCAGGAAGCCGTTGTGGCGCAGGTCGCCGACCGTGATGCCCGGGTTGAGGTCCATCGTCGCGATCTGGACCGGCTTGCTGCCCTCGACCGCCCGCGCGTACCGGCCAATCAGCTGGCCCGCCGTGAAGTTGTTGGTGGCGAACAGGGCGTCGACGGCGCTCTGCGGGTTGGTCGGCGTGTCGAGCGCGATGATGACCACGCCCTTCTTGCGCGCGGCCAGGACGGTGGGCACGATCGCCGTGGTGCTGCTCGGGACGAGCAGGATGCCCTTCACCCCCTCGTTGACGAAGTTCTGGATCGCGGTGACCTGCGTCTGATTGTCGCCGTCGTACTGGCCCGCCGCGGTCAGCAGCTTGACGCCCTTGGCGTTAGCCTCGGCCTGGGCGCCCTGCCGCATCTTGACGAAGAACGGGTTCGTGTCGGTCTTCGTGATCAGGCCGACCACGATCTGGCCGGCCTGCGGGCGCGCCGCGGTCGAGGCGTGCGAGCTCCCGACGCCGGCGGTGGCCGTCAGTACGGCCGCCGCGGCCGCGACGAGGGCCACACGATGCGACCGGCGGCGAAATGCGAAGCGATTGACCATCCCTGTCCTCCTCCTCTTGCGCCATCAGTGGCGCGTGTGGGCGCCCTACGACCCCCAATTGGAAACCGATTTCGTAATCGGTTTCCAGTATGGTAACATGTTGGTGCGGCGTTGTCAATAGGGCCGAGGTCCGCCATCTGACAGAGGGAAGGAGCAGTGACTGCCATGCACGACGACACGCGCGACGAGATGACAGAGGACGCCCCGCCGGTGGACGGACACCGTCCTCAGCCGGGGGGTGCGGCCCGGATCGTCGATGTGGCCCGGCGGGCGCAGGTCTCCCCGGCGACGGTCTCCCGCGTCTTCAATGGGTCGCGCGGCGTCAAGGCGCCGCATCGTGAGCGTGTGCTGCGGGCCATCGAGGAGCTGGACTATCGGCCCAACCTGCTGGCGCGCAACCTGCGCCGGCAGAAAGCGGGGATGATCGGGGTGCTCGTCTCCGACATCGAGAACCCGCACTTCACGGCGATGGTCCGGGCAGTGGAGGACGCCACGTATCGCCTGGGCTATCGCGTCCTCCTGTGCAACACCGACGAGAGCGCGGAGAAGCAGCGCGCCTATCTGGAGATGCTGGCGGCGGAACGCGCGCTGGGCGTTATCCTGGCCCCGTCGGACCCGGCGGGGAAGGAGATCGAAACGGTGCTCGACCTGGGCATCCCGATCGTCGCCTTTGACCGCCCGGTCGACGACCCGCGCGCCGACGCCGTCGTCGCCGACAACCTCGACGCGGGCCACCAGGCGACGGCGTACCTCCTGGCGGCGGGCCACGCGCGTATCGGCTTCATCGGCGACCCAGGGGTCGAAACATGCGTCGCGCGTCAAGCCGGCTACGAGGGGGCGATGCGCGCGGCGGGCCTGCCATCGCGTGTCACCGACGGGCGGTCGCGCATCGCGGGCGGCGCGGCGGCGGCCGAAGAACTCGTGCGCGACGAGGCGCCCACGGCCCTCGTCGTCGCGAACAACCTCATGACCATCGGCGCGTTGCGGGTCCTGCGGGCGCGCGGGCTGCGTGTGCCCGATCAGATGTCGGTGGTCGCGATCGACGACCCTTTCTGGGCCGCGATCGTCGAGCCGCCCCTGACGGTGCTGGCGCAACCGGTGCGCCAGATGGCGGAGCGCGTCGTCGCGCTGGTACTGGAGCGGATCGAGACGGGCCGGCCGGACGGGCAGCGCATCGTCTTCGCCTGCGAATTGATCGAGCGCGACTCAGTGCGCCGGAGGAATGTGTAGCCAGGGGTACGGCGTTACTATCAGCGTCCGCGCTATCGCTCACTGTCGTAGACCAGCCCGATCGCGGCGCGCCAGCGGTCGAGCGCGCGCATGTTGCCGAGCGAGTCGTCCAGGGTCATAGCCAGCGCTTGCCGCGCGGTGAGGTTCTCCGCAACGGTGTCGGCCTCCAGGCCATAGAGCCCGGCCTCGGTATTGGCCGGGATACCGCTATCGATCGTGATCTCCCGCGGCCCTGGCCCACTGTCCTCGCGGACGATGGTGGCGCTCGGCTGTCCGTGCGTCTGGACGACGATCGTACTCGGGCCGCCGTCGCGGCTCGGCGCGAAGGGGATGGGCACGACGATTGAGCCCTCGGACCCGTAGACGCGCACAACGTTTTCCTGTTGCAGGCGTATCCCCGTGGCGATCTGCGCCAGGATGTCGCCGGGGAAGCGCAGCGCGGCGATCGCCGCCTCGTCGACATGGCTCCGTGCGCCGAGATGCGCCAAACCCATGATGTCTACCGGCTCGGCAAAAGGAACGCCGGCGGCCGCGCCGGCAAGCAGGCGAACCAACGACATGGGGTAGCAACCCACGTCAAGGATGCCGCCGCCGCCGAGCTCTTTGCGCAGCAGCCGGCTAGCGGGGTCGTCGCCGCCGTCGAAGCTGTAGGTGGCCTGGATAGCGCGCACCGTGCCGATGGCCCCCGCGCGGATCAGGGCCACGAGGCGCGCCGTCTGGGGGTGGCAGCGGTACGCGAAGGCCTCCATCAGGAACACATCGTGGCGACGCGCAGCGGCGACTACTGCCGCGGCCTCGGCATAGGTGAGCGTCAACGGCTTCTCGCACAGGATGTGCTTGCCCCGCTCGGCCGCCTTGATGGCCCACGCGGCGTGCATCGGATGGGGCGTGGCGATGTAGACGGCTTCGACGGCGGGGTCAGCGAGCAGCGCGTCGTAGCCCGCGTGGCGGTGGGGCGGCGCGACCGCGAACTCCGCGCCAAAGCGGTCGGCGGCCTCCTGTGTGCGGCTACCCACGGCGACGAGCCGGCCGGTCCGCGACGCGGCCAGGCCCCGCGCGAAGGTCCGGGCGATGTTGCCCGTGCTAAGGATGCCCCACGCGAGTGTCTCCGTCATTCTTCTCTCCTCCTCCTGGGCATTGGCGCTCTGTAATGGCTCCATCATAAAGCTGACGGCCGATCGCTGAAAGCTGACCGCTAATACAGGAACATCGGCTTGCCGATGAGATGCCGCACGCGGTGGCGATAGTTCTCGCTGTCGTAGAGCTCGCCCACGTCGACGCGCCGTGAGCCCTGGCCGACCACCTCGAGCGGGACGGTGGTGTAGACGCCCTTTTGCAGGGCGACCATCTCGCCGGTATTGCCGGCTAGCCCACGGTCGACGGCCAGGTTGCCGTAGGAGAAGCCGACCATGTGGTCGAGCGCGTCGGGCGCGCCCGCGCGCATGAGGTAGCCCAGTTGCTGTCCCACGATGCCCTGGCCGGTGATCTCCTGCAAGGCGTCGCCCGTCATCTTGCCGATGCCGCCCAGCTTGCGGTGGCCGTAGGCGTCGGCCTCGCCGCTCTCGATCGTCGCGCCGCCTTCCATGACCGCGCCCTCGGCCACGGTGACAACGGCGTAGTTGCTGGGGTTAGCCCGCTTGTCGCGCATCACCAACTCGGCCAGACGGTGGATGTCGAAGGGCACCTCGGGGATGAGGGCGCGGTCGGCGTCGGCGAGGTAGGACGAGATGAGCGTTGACTCGCCGGAGTTGCGGCCGAACAGCTCGATCACGGCGATGCGCTCGTGCGAGCCGGTCGGCGTGCGTAGAGCGGTGATGAACTCGACGGAGCGCGACACGGCGGTGGAGAAGCCGATACAGTAGTCGGTGCCGTAGACGTCGTTGTCCATCGTCTTGGGGATGGCGACGACCTTGACGCCTTCCTGACTCATGCGCAGGGCGTAGCTCAGAGTATCGTCGCCGCCGATAGGGGTCAAGAGGTCGATGCCAAGGCTCTCGACGACGCGCAGCACATGCGGGGTGCAGTCGACCGTGCCCTTGGCGCCGGGCTGGAAGCGATCTTTCAGGAAGGCCGGGACGTCCTTTGGCTTGACCTTGCTGGGGTTGGTGCGCGACGAGTGCAGGTGGGTGCCGCCGAAGCGGTCGATCGTGCGCACGCGCTCGTGGTCGAGCGGTTCGATCCAGTTATGCGCGTCCGAGGTGTCGTCGGGGTTGTAGTTGAGCAGGCCGGCCCAGCCACGCCGGATGCCGATGACCTCGTGCCCTTGCGTGGTGGCGCGGTTGACGACGGCCTTGATCGCGGGGTTCAGGCCCGGGACATCGCCGCCGCCGGTGAGAATGCCGACTTTCATGGGGAGCCTCCTATAGCAATTAGCAATTAGCAATTAGCCGTTAGCGATTGGCTTCCAGCGAGAGGGCGTCAGCGGCAGCTGTCTATCGCGTCGCCTAGCAATTATCTCCCGAAAGCTAACAGCTAATCGCTAACGGCTAACTACTATACTACCGCGTGTTCGTGGGCGTGGTACGAACTGCGCACGAGCGGGCCGGACTCGACGTGCTTGAAGCCCAGCGCGAGCGCCTCCTCTTTGAGGGCGGCGAACTCGTCGGGGTGGTAGTAGCGCACCACGTCGAGGTGCTCGGGCGTGGGGCGCAGGTACTGCCCGATGGTCAGGACGTCGACGTCCGACGCGCGCAGGTCCCGCATCGTTTGCGTAACCTCCTCGCGCGTCTCGCCGAGCCCGACCATAATGCCTGACTTGGTGCGGATGCCGGGCGCGACATCTTTGGCGTTGCGCAGCACATCGAGCGAGCGGCGGTACTTGGCGCGGCGGCGCACCAATTTGGTCAGGCGCTCACACGTCTCGATGTTGTGGTTGAACACGTCGGGCCGCGCGGCCAGGAGTGTCTCCAGCGAGGAGCGCACGCCCTCGAAGTCGGGCGTGAGCACCTCGACGGTGCAGTCGGGCACGCGTTCGCGGATCTTGCGGATGGTCGCGGCGAAGATCTTAGAGCCGCCGTCGGGGACATCATCGCGATTGACCGAGGTGACGACGACATGCTTGAGGCCCATTTTTGCGACGGCGCTGGCCACGCGCATCGGCTCGAGCAGGTCGAGCGTGCCGGGACGGCCGGTCTTGACGGCGCAGAAGCCGCAGGCGCGCGTGCAGGTGTCGCCGAGGATCATGAAGGTGGCCGTGCGGTGGCCCCAGCACTCGCCGATGTTGGGGCAGCGCGCCTCCTCGCAGACCGTGTGCAAGTCGAGGTCGCGCATGAGGGTCTTGAGTTCGACGTAGTTCTTGCCCGAGGGCATGCGCACCTTGAGCCACTCGGGCCGCTTCAGTACCTGTCCCTGGACGTGCGACTCGTGCGTCTGAGTCGCTTGTGCCTGTTCGATCATAGGGTAGTGCTCCATGCTCCAGTAAGGCGCTAGTATGCGCTATTCGTTCCGCCATCATTGTACCGGCTATGACGGATCGAGCGTCAGCGCCGTGTGCGTGATGATGCGTTAGTTGGGTCCGAGGGATGGCGGAGGCGGCGGGACCCAGGGCAGGCGCGCATGCAGCCAGGCCGGCATCCAGGAGTAGCGGTCAGGCGTGCCGGAACTCATCGTGGCGTAGGTCGTCACGAGATGGCCTGTCCCCGTGTCCACGGCCATGGCATAGGCGAGTTGTCCCGCCGGTATAGGTAACGTGCGCAGCAAGGCGCACGTGCGCGTGTCCAGCACCGCGATGCGGGCGTCCGGCGTCGTCGAATTGTAGCCGTTGACGGTGGTGACTAGCGCGCGGTGATGGGGCGCGTCCAGCAGCAACCGAGTCGGGATGGCGCCCAGTGAAACATCGTGCACGAGCCGCCCGCTCGTCCCATCGCGTATGCTCACTGTACGACGCGCTCCATCGAGGATGAATAGCCGGTTGGTGGTCCCGTCAAAGGTCAGTGTGCCCACGCTGGGGGCGGACATAATCCGTTGGGTCACGCCGCTGCGCGGATCGAGCATGACCAGCGTGCTCGGACGCCGGACGCGCGAAGAGTGGATCGAGCCGCTGGTCTGTTGGACGGCAAAAGCGAAGACGCCGCCGGTCCGCTCGTCCGCCCATGCCCCCCACAGGGCGACGGGCAGGCGGCGTGTAACGAGCAAGCGCCCGCTCTTTGTGTCCACGACGCTCATCTGCCCATTCGTGTTAAATACGTAGAGGCGGCTGGCGCGCTCGTCGAGGGCCAGTGAGAGGGAGGGGCCGTAACTGATGAACGAGGCGCCGTTCGCAAGAGGCGAGGCGACGCCCACTCCGTGCGGGAAGGTGAGGTTGCGTAGCGTCTTGCCGGTACGCCCATCCAGTATCAGTACGTGCTGGTCCACGGGGTCGCTGGTACTCTGGTCCACGGTGGCGAAGATGCGGCCCGTGCGCGCATCGACCAGCGCCGTGTTGATATAGTCGTTCAGGTCATCGGGACTGCCGCTGACAGTCACAGGGTTGAGGAGCGTCCCGTCGCGCGCGTCGACGACCTGGAGCAGGCCCTGGTCGAAGGCGAAGACGCGATTGGCCGCTGCGTCCACGACCAAGTAGTGGACCGTCGTGGGCACGTCGAGCGCCTTTATGATGCGGCCAGTGCGTGTGTCCAGCACATGCAACGTGTTGCTGACGTTGGAACTTGTTCCGCCCCAGCCCCCATGATTGTCCAGGGTGACCTGTTGCGCGAGGACGCCGTCGTCGAGGATGAAGGCGCGCCCGAGGCGGCTGTCCACGCCTACCATACTCGGATTGCCGATCGGCGCGGCGTTCAACACGACGTTGTGAATCGGAGCGCGCAAAACTAATGCGGCGGCCAGACCGGCCACGATACATAGGGCGGCCACGCTGGCCGCGAGACGTCGCCGTGCCATCAGGGCTATCCTCTCGTCACTCGTCATTTCATCACGCGCTATTACGGGTGATTATAGTCTCATCGTATTTTCCACACTCAGTACGCGCCGCCGTAGGGTGCGCCCCACGATGGTGATGGCGCTCGCTACGGGCCTGCCTGCGACTTCAGTCGCAGGCGGCATCTCACAATCGTGGGGTACACCCGCCGCCGTATGCTACGGACTGATAGGGTGTAGGTGTGGCATATTGGTAGGCGTTGGAGTAAGTAACTAAGAGGGGCAGAAAGCTAGATGTTACAGCCGTTGAAGTTTGGGGTGTCCGCCGTGACATCGGACGGGCGCGACGTGGGGTCGCTGTACCGTGTGGTCGTGGCCGAGCGGGTGGCGCCCGAAGGGGCCGTCTATGTCGTGACGGCGGTCACGGTGCGCCGCCGCCTGCTGGAGTCGGGGAACCTGCTCAAGCCGGGCGGGTGGGATGCGCCGCGCGACCTCAAGGTCCCGTTCGCGCAGGTCACAGGGGCCGACGAGGGTGAGGCGCGGTTGAGCCTAACTGAGGAGGAGTTCCTGGCGCTGCCGCCGTACATCGTCGGCGATGTTCCTGAGCCGGCGCCGGGTTCCACGCCGCCGCCGGGCTTCGAGGCCGAGGACATCGCGATGCGCGCCGGCGCGCTGCTCGGCGGCGGCCTGTATGATCCGCCGCACGACGAGCAGGAGAATCGTGGCGTGAACGAGCGGCATGTGAGCGAGGGCGCGCCGGTGTGGCGGCGCGCGCCGCACGAGCACATCGGGGACCTCGATCATGTGCTGATGGACGACGTGTCGAACGTGGTGGAGGGGCTCGTCGTGCGGCGCGGCGTGCTCTTCACGCACGATGTCGTGGTACCGGCGCGCGCCATCGCCGTCCTGCTCGACGACCTCGTACAAGTCAATCTACAGGGCGACACGGGCGCGTTGGAGGACTACCGGGCGGAGTAGCCAGGCGTCAGGCGTCAGAGAACTGGAGTGGGACGTTCCGCAGGTGTGGCGCTCCACAAACCCTAAGATTGGCCGCGGATCACTGACGCCTGACGCCTGACGCCTGACGCCTGGTTACTGTCCTTCGCCATGCTGCCGAGCACGAAGGCGAGATTGGCCGGGCGCTCGGCCAGGCGGCGCACGAGGTAGGGGTACCACGAGACGCCATAGGGGATGTAGACGCGCACGTTGTAGCCGTCGGTGACCAACTCTTCCTGTAGGTCGCGGCGTACGCCGTAGAGCATCTGGAACTCGAAGCGCTCCGCCTTGATGCCGCAACGGCGCGTGTACCGGCGCGCGTGGGCGATGATCTCCTCGTCGTGCGTGGCGATGGCGGGGTACTTGCCCTTGTCGAGCAGCGCTTCCATCAGCCGCACGAAGTTGCGGTCGGTGTCTCGCTTGCGCCGGAAAGCCACGTTGGGGGCTTCGTCGTAGGCTCCTTTACATAGTCGTACGCGCGCTCCGTCGCGTATTAGGCGCTCGATGTCGGCCATGCTACGGTAGAGGTAGGCCTGGATGACGGGTCCGACGTTGTCGTACCCGGCGGCGTGCATGTGCTGGCCGATCTCCAGCGTGCGCGCGGTGTACTCCGACGCCTCCATGTCGGTGCGCACGAAAATGTTATGGGCGCGCGCCCGTTCCAACACGGCGCGCAGGTTCTGCTCGGCCACACTGTCGGCGATGTCGAGGCCCATGGCGGTGAGCTTGACGGAGATATTGGCGTCGAGCCCATGTGCGACGATAGTCTGGAGCGCCTGTTCGTACGCGTCGGCGGCCGCGCGGGCGCTGTCGCGGTCGTTCGTGTTCTCCCCTAGATGGTCGAGGCTGGCTCTGATGCCCTGCTTGTTGAGGTCGCGCACGATCGGGACGGCATCGTCCAGCCCCTCACCCGCGACGAAGCGCAGCACCATCGGACGCAGCGCGGAGTTCTCCATCGAGAAGCGGGCCAGACCTTCCTGGTTGGCGAGGGCTAGTAGTAAGCGGTTCGGCATGAAATGTTCTCCTCGGTACTGCCTGTGACACTCCCACGCCTAAAAGTCGTGGGCTTCGCGCCGTGGCGCGCTATGTCCGCTGTGTCCGAGCGCACTATCCGGCTCGCGCCGGAATACTTTGACGGGCCGTACATAGACGACCTCCGTGGCCAGGGCTTGACCGATCCGCATCGCCTCATGGAGGCCGATGCACAGGATATTCGTACTGCCCACGACATCGCGTGGGGCGACTATCCCGCAGGCCCGGCAGCGATACACGCGCCGGCACGTCTGCCGCACCCCGCAGTGGGGGCACGTCTGAGAACTATAATGCTCATCAACCTGGATGACGCCGCTCGTCTTATAGTCGAGCTGCCGCGCGATCTTGCCGTTGCTGGCTTGGCTGACCTGCTGCGCCCACACGCCGTTCATCGTCCGCGATGCGTCGTTGAACGGCGTACCGACATAACAAGTCGCGCCGGGGAACTCGTGGGCGACGCGATGCGTGGCCTTGTGGATCAGGTCGTTCGTACGACGCCGCGCCTTGGCGAGCATCTGCTTCTTGCGCCGCTGGACGCGCCGCCACCGACGCGACCCCTTGAGCATCGTGGATTGTTTGCTCACCGCCGACGCCAGCCGCTTGTTGCGCCACTGCACGGTCGCTTTGGCCTCGCGCCCGCTGATGAGCACGGCCTTTGTGCCATCCGTCGCGGCAATGAGCGTATTCACACCGAGGTCCACGCCCACCACCGTCCGCTGATGCCGCGCCTCATCAGGGATCTCGTAGGTCAGAAGGACGTGGCCCAGGCACAGGCGCACCTCCATTAGGCGACCGGGCAAGGGACGGTCGGCGGGCAAGGGGATGCGCAACGTGCCGCTCGTGCCGTTGGGCAAGACCAAACGGTTGCCCCTGATGCGGGCGTCCTGATTGGTATACACCACGTCGCGGTAGCGCGGGCGCTTCCACGGATAACGCGCCTCAGCGTGGCCGTTCTTGCGCAGGTGGCGCGTGGCGTCCACCGCTTCGATGAACTCCCCGATGATCTGCTGCGTCGCTTGCGCTGACAGGCCGGGATAGCGTCCTTTGGCCCATCTCTGGAAACGGGCCTTGGAGGGCCAGCGCCAGTTCAGGCGCCGCAAGCGATGGTGGCGCGCCACGAGGTCGCCCCACAGCCGTGCCGCCTCTGTGCGCGCCGCCGTGTACGTCGTCCACTGCGACGCCCGATCCGGCATCCACTTAATCTCTACTGTACGATATCCCATATTCGCAGTATACTCTATCGTTCGATAGAGAGCAAGGCGTTGTTCCATGCCTGGAATGACCACGTCGAGGTGAAAATCCCGAGCCTGAGCGTGTAGGCGCCTGGCGATTGGGCGCGTGGGATTTGCCACGAGGCGGTCACCGCCCGAGGGACACCGGCTTTGAATGAGGCGCGGGGGCGTGAGCCCCCGCACGATTAGGGCACGCGCAGCACGATTTTGCCGACGTTGGCGTTGGACGCCATGTAGCGGTGCGCGTCGGGAGCGTCCTCAAGGGGATAGACGCGGTCGACCACGGGGACGAGCCGCCCGTCGGCGAAGCGGTCGAGTGCGAAGGCCTTGAACCGCTCGGTCAGCGCGACCTTTTCAGCCAGCGGGAGCGGCCGCAAGCCCGTGCCGATCACGCGCAAGCGCTTGCGCTGGATAGCGCCGAGGTCGATCTCCAGCTTGCCGCCGCCTTGCTGGCTGACCAGAATGAGGCGGCCGCCTATGACGAGGCAGGCCAGGTTCTGCTCCCAGTACGGCGCGCCGACCATGTCGAGGATCACGTCGACCCCACGGCCGCCGCTGGCCTCTTTGACCGCGGGCTCGAATGGCCCTTCCCGATAGTTGATGGCCGCGGCCGCGCCCAGCGCGCGGCAACGCTCCGCTTTCTCAGCCGAGCCGACGGTCACGATGGCGTGGGCGCCGGCCGCGCGCGCCAGTTGGATGGCCGCCGTGCCGACACCGCTGGCTCCGCCGTGAATGAGGGCGTAGTCGCCCTCGCGCAAGCCGCCGAGGTCGAAGAGGTTGAGGTAGGCCGTCAGGAAGACTTCGGGGATGGCGGCGGCCTGTTCGTAGGAGAGGTTCGCTGGGATGGGGATGGCCATCGCGGCGGGGAACGCCGCGAGTTCGGCGTAGCCGCCGCCGAGCAACAGCGCGCAGACGCGGTCGCCGCGCGACCAACCGGTCACGCCCTCGCCCCAGCCCACGACCTCGCCGGCCATCTCCACGCCGAGCGTGTCAGGCGCGTCGGGCGGCACGGGGTAGCGCCCTTCACGCTGCAGCAGATCCAGCCGGTTGAGGGCGGTGGCATGAACCCGCACTACTAGCTCACCCGGCGCCGGCGTTGGGTCGGGCAGTTCGCCTATGTGCAAGACGTCCGGTCCGCCCGGTTGGTCGATCATGATCGCGCGCATAATATGCCTCCTATTGCTCATTGGACCTGCGATTGACATCAGGCCTCATTCGATGCGCTGGCGAACCCTTACGGCATTTTTCACCGCGCCGCGTCGGGTTCGCTTACCGACGATGCCGGGGCGGGCGGAGGGGGCGCGGGCGCGGGGCGGAAGACGAGGCGGTTGGAAACAACGAAATTGTAGAAGAATACGATCGTGATACCAAGCACCTGCGCCACGTAGCCGTTCATGTGCAGGCCGTATTTGAACGTCAGGGAGAGGAGGACTTGCAGGAGTAACCCCGAGGAACTCGCCGCTTGCGCCTTGAGCGCGCGCTTGGGCCAGTCCCATCCCTGCAAGTGGCGCTGCTCGCTGTAGGTGAACGTCTGATTGAGCACGAAGTTGATCGTCGTGCTGACCTCGAACGAGGCCACGACGGCAAGGACATAGAGCCGCTCTGTGAAGATGTGCTTGAACAGGGCCAGCGCGAGCAGGTTAATGGGGATGCCGATCGCGCCAACGAGCGCGTAGCGCACGATGCGCCGGCGTAGCAACCGCTGTATACAGGCGCCGATCAGTCGTCCCTCCCTCATTTGTCCTAGCGCCAGTATCCCGCCGCCACCTAATAGGCGCAACTATTTTTTGTTTAGAACTAATGTTCGTAAGTTTCGCCAGCGAAATAGTCATCTCGCTATACTATGTGGGGTAGGGCGCGATGTAGCCAAGATGGCCCTGAGTAGCAGGGATGGGTGGTGACCCGATGAGCGTAGACGTGAGTCCGCGAGATACAGTGGTAAGAGCCGGGATGGGAGCGCGGGCGGCGACGGCCCCCGTGCTCTCGATCGTCAATCGTAAGGGCGGCGCCGGCAAGACGTCGGCCGTCCACAACATCGCCGGGGTGTGGGGGACGTGGGGCCTGCGCGTCCTGCTGGTGGACCTCGACACGGCGTTTAACCTGACCGAGGCCTGCGGCTATCCCGAGGAGTCGCGCGCGCATGGCGGCGCCTGGCTCTCCAGCGGCGTGATGGAGCCCTGGGACATCCCCACGATGCCCAACTGCGCGCTGGCGCCGTCGGGGGCGCGCCTCGCCGCCGGCGTGGAGCGCATGGAGCGCCTCGCCATCGACCGCGAGCGCTACCTGGCCAAGGTGCTTGACCCGTTGCGCCACGCCTACGATGTCGTGCTGCTCGACACCAAGCCCGACCTCGACCTCTCGGTCACCAGCGCCCTGGCTGCGGCGACGCATGTGCTGGCGCCGACGCTCACACTGCCACAGCCGATCTATGGCGTGGTGCGCTCGCTCGGTCTCGTGGCCGACTTGCAGGAGGGGCTGCCTCACCTGGAGGTCATCGGCTTCCTGCCCATTGGCTACAACGGGCGCGGTCTGCGACCGGCCGCACTGGGCTCACTGGTGGAGATGGCGCGGGAGTATGGCGTGACCTGCCTGCCGCCGATCCCCTTCACCGAGCACGCCGGCAAAGAGTCGCAGTCGCACGTCCCCGTGGCCCTGGCCTACCGCAACACCCCGGTGGGCCAGTACTACCGCTACGCCGCCGCGCTGGTAGGGCACGCGTTGGGCCTGACCGTGCCCGTCGACTGGCTCGACCGCGGCCGCCAAATCCAGGAACAGATGGTGCGGGAGGTGCTGGGTGATGAACAGCCTGGCATGTAGCAATAGGGCTTGCGCCCCCAGGATCATCCGCGCGACGATGTATGGGTTGTCTGTAGCGGGGAGGCGCTAAAGGCATGAGCAACACGATGAAGTTCGGCAAGGCGGCCAAGAACCGCCTCAACCTCTCGGCGGTGCCGCGCGAGTCCGGCGCGGTCGACCGCCTGCTCGACAACAGCCGCCAGGTGGTGCGGCTCGACCTGATCGACGATAACCCGCGCAACCCGCGCGTCGAGCACGACACCGACGAACTGCGCGAGCTCGCCGAGAGCATCGCCGAGCACGGGCTGCTGCAAGCGCCGGTCGTGCGCCGCAGCCCCGATGACCCCAACCGCTACATGGTTGTCATGGGCGCGCGCCGTGTCGCCGCGCACCGGCTGCTGGGCCGCGACGAGGTCGAGGTGATCGTGCGCCGCTTCGACGACCAGCAGGCTTTCCTGGTCTCCTGCGTAGAGAATCTACAGCGCGTGCAACTCTCGCCGCGCGAGGAGATGGACCTGATCGGCGTACTCGCCGACGAGTTGGGCAGCGGCGACGCCGTGGCGCGCGCGTTGGGCAAGAGCAAAGCGTGGGTCTCCAAGCGCCGCCGCATCGTCGGCTCGCCCGCCTTCGCCGCCGCTGTCGAGCGCGGTGAGATCGGCGTCGAGCACGCCTACGACGTGCTGGCCGGCGCTACGAGCGAAGAGGACGCCGTGACACAATTGGAGCGCGTGCGCGGCGGGGGCGAGACGCGCGCCCAGACGCGCACGGCCAAGCGGAGCGGGCGCGCGGCTTCCAATGGAGCCACGAGCGCGCCGACAGCGGATGCCCTCGACGCGGCCCCGGTAAGCATGGACGCCCCCGCTACGGCGCGTGCCATGGCCGACGGCGCGCCAACGTCCGTGGAAACAGGCGACGTCGACCGCCTCGACGAACCGATCGACCCGCGCGCGCTGTCTGTCGCGCGCCTCATCCGCAAAGGTACGAAGGTCCCGCGGGCGATCGTGCTGGAGGCGCTGCACACCGACCTGCAAGCGCTGGAGTGATGGCCCTCGCGCCTTTAACACGCCGCTCCCCCGTTAGTGTCAGGTTGCGAGGTTGAGTTCCTGGTCTTCCTCCTCCGGGATGACCCCCGTGCCGGTCGCGTTGATGGCGCGTATGCCGTTGGTCTCGAAGCCGCTCGCCACGCCCCAATAGTAGCTGACGAGGCCAATCACGATCGCGATCAAGTTGTCATACGGGAACGAGATTACTGGCTTCGTGAGGGGGCCATAGGCGCCGTAGTAGGAGAGCAGGAAGGAGGCGAGGATCAGGAACAGCACCCACCAGGCCGCGTTGACCGCCTGCCGGCCCTCCGCGGTGCTGGTCCACCATACCAGCAGGCTGAAACCGACGACCTCGATGGCGCAGAGGATGAAGAAGACCGGGAAGCTCAGGCCGCCGGCCGTGCCCAGCGGCCCGAAGTATTGCGTGGCGATCCAGGCCGCCAGGAAGACCACACCCAGCACGAGGCCCGTTGGACGGCGCATCCAACCGCTATTGGGCGCGTGGACGAACGTGTAGAGGCACAGGCCGACGAAGACCGCCGCGATAACGCCCTTGAGCGTCTTGAAGCCGGACCAGTAGATGATCATGCTCGCCGCCAGGAAGCCCAGCGGCGACAACACGGCGGCGCCCTTCAATCTGAATGGGCGCGGCAGGTCGGGCGCGGTGCGCCGCAGCACCTGTAATTGAAGCGCGCCCATCATGAACGTCAGCGCCGTGGCCGAGGAGATGAAACCGACCAGCAGATACCAACTGGGCAGCGGCAGCAGGAAGAGGCAGCCGATGATCAGCGCCGCGATGAGCGCGATCCAGGGGATGCGGTAGCGCTCGCTGATCCGTGCGAGCGGGCGCGGCAAGTCATCTTGCATGGCCATGCCGTACAGCACTCTGGTGGACGCCCCGATGTAGATCCAGCCCGTGCCGGACGGCGACACGAACGCGTCGACTAGCAGGAGCGAGGAGAACGCGCCGAGCAGCGCGATGCCGGATGAGTGTAGCGCGTGGTACAGCGGGCCGTCGCCCCACTTGCTCTGGGCCAGCGCGGCCCAATGCCCAGGGGTGACGCCCGCTTGATGCCAGTTGAGCGCGCCGATGAAGCCGATTTGCAGCAGGATATAAATGATGGCCGCCGCGACCACGGACATGATGGTCGCCAGCGGGATATCGCGCTGCGGGTTCTTGGCCTCGCCGCCGAAGTCCAGCCCCTGCCGGAAGCCCAGGTAGGCGAAAATGATGCCGGAGGTGGCAATGGCGAGGAAAATGGAATTGACGCCCAGCGGCGCGGCGCCGCCGTACGCGGTGAAGTTGGAGCCGTTGAACACAAAGAACAGGAAGATGAAGGTGATCACGGGGATGATCAGCTTCCACCAGGTCAGGATCTGGTTGAACAGTCCGAAGAAGCGGACGCCAAAGTAGTTGACAAAAAAGAAGAAAATCATGAGCAAGACGGCGAGGATGAGCCCTTTGCCCGTCAGTACCGTCACGCCCGAGGCTTTGGCCGTCAGACCGCCCAGGTAGGTAGAGGCGTAGGTGACGACCCCCTCAGCCTCGATCGAGGGGACCGAGACGGTCGCCACCAGGAACGCCCAACTCACGATGTAGCCAAGATAGCCGCCGTGGCTGAGGTGCGGGTAGCGCACCACCGCGCCACTGCGCGGCAGCATACAGGCCACCTCGGCGTAGTTGAGCGCCACGAAAATGATCAGGATGCCCGCGATGACCCAGGACAGCACGACCGCCGGACCGCCGACGGCGCTGGCGGCCAGGACGGCGAACAGCCAGCCCGAACCAATGATCGCGCCGAACGAAATGAAAAAGAGTTGTTGCAGCGAAAGATCGCGCCGAAGTTTACGATCGGCGGCCTCGAATTCCTGATGCCGTGTCGCCATACCCATGAGCTAACCTCCTGTACGGTATGCGCTCTGTCGGGACGTATGCGCATGACAGGCAGGCTCCAACGGTGATCTGGGTGATCCGTCTGCCACGCACGTCAACCGAGCCAATGAAAGGCGCATGCCAGCAAGATTGATACCTCACGAACACGCCGCCTAAGCGTTTTACTAGAAATCCCTTATGGCGTGGGCGTCACGGGATGCGCTCCGCGATGGCGCCGTGCGGCCTGGCCTTAAAAGACCATGGCAGGAGACGGACCTTGAAAGGTCTGTGTGGGCGCGGCACACACTCCATGTGTCTAGCGCGCAGCCACCGCGGCTCGGCTGTCACCGGGAGACCTTTTAAGGTCCGGCCCCTGCCATGCGCTTTCAAGCGCAGGCCCGTGGCGCTCACCATCGTGAGGTACACCCCCGCCACGCCATGGGCATCACGCCGAGGCGCCTAACGTGTTAGGATTATGCTAACAACCTGTAGCATGGCGTGACAGGCGTGACAGCGGATGGGTAGACGATGTCGATGGATGAGCGCACGCCCTTCCGGGACATACTCAGAAGATATCGCACGGCGGCCGGCCTGACGCAGGAGACCCTGGCCGAGCGGGCTAACCTGAGCGTGCGCGGACTCAGCGACCTCGAGCGCGGCGTGCGCCGTCTCCCTCGCGCCGACACCATTACCCTCCTCGCCGACGCCCTAAAACTTGATGAGGCCGAGCGCGACGCTTTCGCCGCCGCCGCCGCCCGTAGGCCGCCGGCGCCATGGTCGGATCTCGCGCCGGGTTTGACGGCCGCCGCGCGCGACACGTATCCCGCGACGCTGCCGACGCCGCCCACCCCGCTCGTCGGCCGTGAGCGCGATGTGTCGACGGTGGCGGGTCAACTGCTGCGCCATGATAGGCGCCTGCTGACGCTCATGGGACCGGGCGGCGTCGGCAAAACGCGCCTGGCCGTGGGGATCGCGGTCGACCTGTACGATCACTTCGCCGACGGCGTGTTTTTCGTCTCGCTTGCCCCTATCCGCGACGCCGCCCTCGTCGCCCCGACCATCGCGCGGACACTCAACCTGCGCGATGGAGACAGGCGAGCGGCCATCGATCGCGTAACACAGCGCCTGCGCAACAAGCACGTCCTGTTGATCCTCGATAACTTCGAGCAGGTCGCGTCCGCCGCGCCCGTCGTCGCCGACCTGCTGGCCGCCTGCCCAGGTCTGACCGCGCTCGTCACCAGCCGGGCCGCATTGCGGATACGCGGCGAACATGAGTACCCCGTCGCGCCTCTGGACCTCCCTGACCTCGCGGACCTGCCGCCGGTCGAGGCCATGGCCCAGTATCCCGCCGTCATGCTCTTCGACCAACGCGCGCGCGCGGTCAAGCCCGATTGGCGCTTGACCCCCGCCAACGCGCCCACGGTGGCCGCGATCTGTTGGCGGCTAGACGGCCTGCCGCTGGCCATCGAACTCGCCGCCGCGCGTGTCAAGCTCTTGCCGCCGCACGCTCTGCTGGCGCGTCTGGATCGGGCGCACGACCAGACGTCCGTACGGGCGTATGGCCATACGCCCCTACAGCTGCTGACGGGAGGCGCGCGCGACCTGCCCGAGCGGCAACAGACGATGCGCGCCACCATCGCCTGGAGCTACGACCTCTTAGCGCAGGGTGAGCAAACCCTGTTGCGGCGGCTATCCGTCTTCGTGCGCGGCGCTACGATCGACGCGGTCGAAGCGATCGTGGCGTCCGCCCCACCCGACGATGTATCCATCGTCGACCGGCTGACCGCGTTGCTTGACAAGAGCCTGCTGCGGCGGAACGAGGGCGCCGACGAAGAGACGCGCGTCTGGATGTTGGGGATGGTGCGCGCGTACGGATGGGAGCAACTGGCCGTGGCCGGCGAGGCGGAGGAGACGCGCGAACGGCATGCCGCCTACTATCTTACGCTGGCCGAAGAGGCGGAACCCGAACTCCTGGGCGCCGGGCAGACGCTGTGGCTGGCGCGCCTCGAGCAGGAACACCATAACCTGCGCGCGGCGCTCCGCTGGTATCTGAAGCGGGGGGATGGCGCGCGCGGCCTGCGCCTGGGTGGAGCGCTGTGGCGTTTCTGGTACGTCCGAAGCTACTTCACCGAAGGACGCGATTGGCTGACGCAACTGCTCGCCCTGCCGTCGGCGGGGCAAGCGGGGCAGGAGGAGGCGCGCGCGAAGGCGCTCAACGGCGCGGGCAATCTGGCCTACAATCAGGGTGATGTCCTCACGGCGCGGCGCCTCCACGAAGAAAGCCTGGCCATACGGCGCGCCATCGGCGACCGCCAGGGCGTCGCCGGATCGCTCAACAACCTGGCGTTGATCGCGCGCGGCCACGGCGACTACGTCGATGCGCGCCTGCGCATTGACGAGGCTATCGCCATCAATCAAGAGCTGGGCAACCGCGACTGGGAGGCCATCAACCTCAGCAATCTCGGCAGCGTCAAGCATCATGAGGGAGACTACGCCGCCGCCCATACCCTCTACGCGCGCAGCCTGGACATTTTCATGGATATCGGCGACGACTGGGGCCACGCCATGGCGCTGTGTGACCTGGGCAACGTCGCGCGCGACCGTGGCGATGACGCCACGGCGCGCGTCTACTACGAGGAGAGTTGCGCCCGGCGGCGCGCCGTGGGCGATCGGCGCGGTCTGGCCATCTCCCTCACTGGGCTCGGCCACGTCGCCATCAGCCAGGGCGGCCTGACCGAGGCGCGGTCGTTGCTCGGCGAGAGCCTCACCCTGCTCGAGGGTGTGGACGATCGGCAGGGTCTGATCTACTGCCTGGAGGGCTGGGCGACGCTGGCGTGCGCGCTGGCCGAACCCGCGCTCGCCGTCCGCCTGGCTGGAGCCGTGCTGGCGCTACGGGCGGCGCTGGGAACCGTCGTTTCACCGGCGGGGCAATCGCGCTCGCCGGCGGGGCAGACGCGGTTGCTGCGCGCGCTAGAGCCGGCGCGGCGCGCCCTGGACGACACGGCGTACGCGGCGGCATGGGCGCACGGAGAGACGCTGACCCTGGAGCAGGCCATCGCCCATGCCCGTTCCCTGCGGCCCTCACCCCCAACCCCCTCTCCCTGACGCGGGAGAGGGGGCAACGCCCCGTCAGTTCACTTGACACACCCAATGTACGACATATGCGAACGGATGGCGATAGGCGATGACGATCGATGCGCGCGTTACCTTCCAGGAACTGCTAAAGCGCTACCGCGCGGCGGCCGGTCTGACGCAGGAGACTCTGGCCGAGCGGGCTAACCTGAGCGTGCGGGGGCTCAGCGACCTCGAACGCGGCGTGCGCCGCTTCCCCCGCGCCGATACCGTCACCCTCCTCGCCGACGCCCTGAAGCTAGCGGGCGCACAGCGCGACGCCTTCGCGCTGGCGGCGCGCGCGCCCGCCATGCCTGCGTTGGCGTCGCGCCGCGTCGACGCGGCGCCGGACGCGCACTCCTTGTTCGCGCTCCCGGCGCCGCCCACGCCGTTAGTGGGTCGGGAGCAGGACGTGGCGGCGGTGGTCGGGCAGTTGCTGCGCCCGCGCGATGAGGTCCGCCTGCTGACACTGACCGGCCCCGGCGGCGTCGGTAAGACACGCCTGGCGCTGCAAGCCGCCTTCGCGGCGCGCGCCCACTTCCCCGATGGTGTGTTTTTTGTCTCGCTCGCGTCCATCCGCGACCCCGCGTTGGTCGCCTTCACGATCGCGCAGACGCTCGGACTGCGCGAGGAGGGCAAGCGCACGAGTGTGGATAGTTTGCGGCGCGCGCTGCGCGATAAGCGCGCGCTGCTGGCGCTCGATAATTTCGAGCAGGTCGCGCCGGCCGCGTCCATGGTCGCCGACCTGCTGGCCTACTGCCGGGGGCTCGCCGTGCTTGTGACCAGTCGCGCCCCTGTCCGCGTGCAGGGTGAGCAAGAGTATCCAGTCGCGCCCCTCCCGCTGCCCGCCCCGCCGGATCCGCCTCACATACCCCTTGGCGACGCCGTGACCGCCGTGGACGCCGTGACCGCCGCGACCGCCGCGGAGGCCATCGTCCGGTATCCCGCCGTCATGCTCTTTGACCAACGCGCGCGCGCGGTCAAGCCCGATTGGCGCCTGACCCCCGCCAACGCGCCGGCAGTGGCCGCGATCTGCCGGCGGCTGGACGGGCTGCCGCTGGCCATCGAGCTCGCCGCCGCGCGCGTCAAGCTGCTCTCCCCTCACGCCTTATTGGAGCGCCTGGACCGGGCGCACGGCTATACGCCCCTACAGTTGCTGACGGGAGGCGCTCACGACCTACCGGAGCGGCAACAGACGATGCGGGCGACGATCTCCTGGAGCTACGACCTCTTAGCGCCGGACGAACAGGTCCTGTTCCGGCGGCTCTGTGTATTCGTGGGCGGATGCACGCTGGAAGCGGCCGCGGCGATCCGTGACGCGAACATCGCGCCCGACGACGGGGAGGCGGGCGAAGACGACGGGGAGGCGGGCGAAGACGACGGGGAGGCGGGCGAAGACGACGGGGAGGCGGGCGAAGACGACGGGGAGGCGGGCGAAGACGACGGGGAGGCGGAAAATATCGAGATCGAGGATATGACACTGGCGGGTCTCTCCGCGCTGCTGGAAAACAGTCTGTTGAGCCGGCGTGATGAGGCCGCGCCCGCCTCCATGAGCGACGTAGACGATGGAGAGGAAGCCGAACCGCGTTTCACTATGCTGGAGACGATCCGCGAGTATGGGCTGGAACGCCTCACAGCCCACGACGAACTCGCGCCCCTGCAACAGCGCCACGCCGGCTACTACCTGGGGTTCGCCGAGCGGATCGAGCCGGAGCTGGCAGGGCCACGACAAGCCCTCAGTCTGCGCGTCCTGGAACGCGAACACGACAACTTGCGCGCCGCCCTACAGTGGTTCCTCGCGCGTGGAGACAACGACAAGGGGCTACGCCTGGCCGCGGCGCTGTGGCAGTTCTGGAACGTGGGCGGCTATCTACGCGAAGGACGCGACTGGTTGGAGCGCTTCCTGGCCCCCATGGAGAGCGCGCAGGAGGTAGACGGGCCGCCGGCCGCGTCGATGAGGGGAGCGGCGGCCGCCAAGGCGCTCGCGGGGGCGGGTATGTTGGCGTATGGTCAGGGCGACTACCCGCGAGCGGTCGCGCTCTCCAAACGGAGCGTGACCGCGTACAGAGCACTGGGGGATGAGCGGGGTATGGCCGTCGCACTCAACAACCTGGGCAATGTGGCCCTCGACCAAGGAGACCTCGCGCGGGCGCGGGCGCTGCACGAGGAGAGCCTGGCGCTGCGCCGCCGGTTGGGGGACAAGCGCGGCACCGCCACGTCGCTCAACAACCTGGGTCTCCTGGCCTGCGAAGGGGGCCACTACGAGCGCGCGCGGGCGCTGCACGAGGAGAGCTTGGCTATCAAGCGGGAACTCGCGGACGAGCGCGGCGTGGCTATCTCGCTGAATAACCTGGGGATCGTGGCGCGCAATCGGGGCGATCCCGTGCGGGCGCGGGAACTGTACGAAGATAGTCTGACCCTATTCCGCGCGCTCAACTGGAAGCGCGGCGTCGCCATGGCCTCGAACAACCTGGCGGTGGTCATGCGCGATCGAGGCGAGCGCGTGGGGGCGCGGACGCTGGCGCGGGAGAGCCTGGCGCTACGTGGGGAGTTGGGCGATAAATGGGCCTCGGCGTACTCGCTCAACGTCCTGGCGAGCCTGGCGCGCGACCAGGGCGAGTGGGAAGAAGCCGCGCGCCTGTACCGCGATGGTTTCGCGCTGCTGCGGGAGGTTAACAGCGCCATTGGCCTCACGTCCTATGTCGAGGGCATAGCGGCGCTGGCGTACGCGCAAGGGCGGGTCGCGGTCGCCGCCCGACTATGCGGCGCGGCGGCCGCGTCACGGCGCGCCCTCGGCGTCCCCCTCCCACCAGCCGACCAGGCCGCGCACGACCACACCGTCGCCTCCACGCGGGCCGCCCTCGGCGCCGACGCCTTCGCGGCGGAGTGCGCGGAAGGCGAACGCCTACCGCTGGAGCAGGTCATGGGCAATGCGCTCGCGGAGCCGTCGGGGTGTACCCCCCAAACATGACCCTGCCCGACAGCAGTGGGCGTTCGCACGTTCCCAGCTGATTGGCGTGGAACGCGTCCTGCTGGTGTGGTCGCGAGCGGCGCCCCATGCGCCCTAATGTCGTGACGCGCCCTGCTCGAATTTTTAGACTCTTTATTTATCAATCAGCATGAGTGAACACGATGCCAGGTCAAAATTGGAAGCATAGTTTTGCCGCAGTGGCAACATTGTGGGGAAGTGACAGCCAGCTCTATGACCGACCACGATGACGCGCGCATCCTGACGATCAACACCGGCTCGTCCAGCCTCAAAATCGCCCTGTATCACATCTCTAACCGCGCCGGGAATACGACCGAAGATCTCGAGCTTCAGGCTGGGGTCGCGCGCATCGGCGCCCCCGACAGCCATCTTTATGTCGAGGACGCGGGCGGCCACTCTCTGTTCGCCCATCAGGGCGCGCTGCCCGACCACGCGGCCGCGCTACAGGCTTTCCTCGACTGGCTGCGCGAGCGCGGCGACGAGGCGCGGCCGGACGCGGCCGGCCACCGCGTCGTCCATGGCGGCAGCCAGTATCGCGAACCACAGCTGGTCACCGACGAGGTGGTCGCCGCGCTGCGGGACCTGGTCCCGATCGACCCCGATCACCTGCCGCAGGCCATCGACGCCATCGAAGCGACGCGCCGGGCCTATCCCGCGATCCCCCAGGCGGCCTGCTTCGACACGGCGTTCCACCGCCATATGCCGCGCGTGGCGCGGCAATACGCGCTCCCGCGTGAGCTTGAAGACGCCGGCGTGATTCGCTATGGCTTCCACGGCCTGTCGTACGAGTACGTCATGGGCGAACTGCGCGCGCTCGACCCGGCCGCGGCCGCCGGTCGCGTCGTGATCGCGCACCTCGGCAATGGGGCCAGCATGGCCGCCGTACGCGGCGGCGTGGGCATCGATACGACGATGGGTTTCACACCCACGGGAGGCCTGGTGATGGGCACGCGATCGGGCGACCTCGACCCCGGCGTCATGCTCTATCTGCTCGAAGATCGGCGCATGGACGCCGCCGCCCTCAGTAAACTCGTCAATAAACAGGCCGGTATGCTGGGCGTCTCCGGCACGAGCGGTGACATGCAGGACCTGCTCGCTAAGGAAGCGAACGACGAGCGCGCGGCCGAGGCAGTCGCGTTGTTCTGCTACAGCGCCAAGAAATATCTCGGCGCGCTCGTCGCCGCGCTGGGCGGGCTCGACGCGCTCGTGTTCACCGGCGGGATCGGCGAGCACGCCGCGCCCGTGCGCGCGCGCGTCTGCGCCGGCCTGGGTTTCCTAGGTATCGACATCGACTCCGCGCGCAACGGGGCAAACGCCCCAATCATCTCGCGCGACGGCGCGTCCGTGACGGTTCGTGTCATCAAGACGAACGAAGATCTGATGATCGCCCGGCATACCTATCGCCTGATGTCGCAAGGCCAGCGGGGCTCGTAAAATGTCGCGAGACTTGAGCCTACCCGGATTTTGTGCACTGGAGCCTGACCTTAAAAGGTCATGGCAGGGACCGGACCTTAAAAGGTCTCCCCGCGACCACCGGCGACCATCACGGCGGCCATGCGCTCGACGGGAGGGAGCGCGGGTCACGCCCACACAGACCTTTTAAGGTCCGTCGTCTGCCATGGTCTTTTAAGGCCAGGCCAACGGCGTTCACTATCGTAAAGGAGCACCGCATGTACACGTTCGACGTCGACATCTCCAGCGAGGTCGCGGCCCCCACAGACGGTAAAGCGCCGCCGGCCACCGCTCGGCAAAAGGTCGCGGGGCCGCTCTCGGACGACCTGCTCGCCAAGATGCAGCGCTATTGGCAGGCCGCCAACTACCTGACCGTCGGCCAGATCTACCTACAGGCCAACCCGCTGCTGCGCGAACCCTTGCGCCCTGAGCATATCAAGCCGCGCCTGCTCGGCCACTGGGGCACCTCGCCAGGCCTCTCTCTGATCTACGTCCACCTCAACCGGCTGATCAAGGAGCATGACCTCGACGCGATCTACCTGGCCGGCCCCGGCCACGGCGGCCCGGCCATCCTGGCCAACGTCTACCTCGAAGGGACGTATTCCGAGATCTACCCCAAGGTCTCGCGCGATGTGGAGGGGCTGCGCCACCTGTTCCGCCAGTTCTCCACACCCGGCGGCGTGCCCAGCCACGTCAGCGTCACCACGCCCGGCTCCATCCACGAGGGCGGCGAGCTCGGCTACGTCTTGGCGCACGCCTTTGGCGCCGCCTTCGACAACCCCGGCCTGATCGCTGTCGCGGTCGTCGGCGACGGCGAGGCCGAGACGGGGCCGCTGGAGGGCTCGTGGAAGTGCGTCAGCTTCCTCAATCCCACCCACGACGGCGCCGTGCTGCCCATCCTACACCTCAATGGCTACAAAATCAGTGGCCCGACCGTCTTGGGGCGCTCCAGCGACGACGACCTCCGCGCGCTGCTGGGCGGCCACGGCTACGATGTCCACTTCGTCGAGGTCGCCGACCCCGACCCCGACCAACCGGGCGCCATGGCGGCGGCGCACCAGGCTCTCGCCGCCACGCTCGACACCTGCTACGAGAAGATCCGTGCCATCCAGCAGCAGGCGCGCGCCGAGGGCGTCACGGAGCGCCCGCGCTGGCCGGCCATCGTGTTGCGCTCACCCAAGGGCTGGACGGGGCCGAAGGTGGTGGACGGCGCGCCCGTCGCGGGCACCTTCCGCGCGCACCAAGTGCCGCTCGAAGGGGTCAAGACGAACCCGGACCACCTGGCTCAACTTGAGCGCTGGATGCGCTCCTACGGCCCGGAGGAGCAGTTCGACGCCAACGGCGCGCTCGTGCCCGAACTGGCGGAGCTAGCGCCGCGCGGCGACCGGCGCTTAGGCGCCAACCCGCACGCCAACGGCGGCAAGCTCCTGGTCGACCTCGACCTGCCCGACTTCCATGCCTACGCCACGGACGTGCCGCGTCCGGCTGTCATACGGCGCGAGTCGACGCGCCAACTCGGCCTGATGCTGCGCGACATCTACACCAAGAACCCACACAGCTTCCGGCTAACCTGCCCCGACGAGACTAACTCCAACCGCCTCGGCGCTGTCTTCGAGGTCACGGACCGCTGCTTCGTCGGCCCAACGATCAGCATCGACGACCACGTCTCACCGGACGGCCGCGTGATGGAAGTGTTGAGCGAGCACCTCTGCGAGGGCTGGATCGAAGGCTATACACTCACGGGGCGGCATGGCCTCTACGCCAGCTACGAGGCGTTCGCCATGATCTCGTCCTCAATGACCGTGCAGCACACCAAGTGGCTCGAAGAGTCGATCAAGCTGCCGTGGCGCGAGCCGGTGGCCTCGCTCAACATCCTGCTCTCCTCGACGTGCTGGCGCAACGACCACAACGGCTTCAGCCACCAGGGGCCGGGCCTGATCGACGTGATGCTCTCCAAGCGCGGCCAGGTCTCGCGCATGTACTTCCCGCCCGACGCCAACTGCCTGCTTGCCGTGGCCGACCACTGCCTGCGCAGCCGCAATTACGTCAACCTGATCGTGCAGGACAAGCAGCCGCAGCTGCAATATCTGTCACTGGACGACGCCATCGCCCACGTCGCGCGCGGCGCGTCGATCTGGCACTGGGCCAGCAACGACGCCGACCGTGAGCCGGACGTCGTGCTGGCCTGCGCCGGGGACATTCCGACCCTGGAGACGGTGGCGGCGGCCCATTGGCTACGCCACAACATCCCGGAGCTCAAGGTGCGCGTGGTCAACGTCGTCGACATCATGAGCCTGTTCCCGCCGGAGCAGCACCCGCACGGCATGGACGAGTCGCGGTTCGTCAACCTGTTCACGGCCGACAAGCCGGTCATCTTCGCCTGGCACGGCTACCAGCGGGCGCTGCACGAGATCGTGCATGGGCGCGCCAACGCCGAGCGCTTCCATGTGCGCGGCTTCAACGAGCAGGGCACCACGACCACGCCGTTCGACATGGTCGTGCTCAACGAGATGAGCCGCTACCACCTGGCCATCGAGGCGGTCAAGCGCGCCACGCGGCCGGGCATGCCAATTCCCCAGGCCGAACTGCACTCGCTCATCGCCAAGGCCGTCGAATACTCACAAGAGCATCTGGAGGACGAGCCCGCAGTCCGCGACTGGACCTGGACCGCGTAATTCCACACCGGCCCTCACCCCCCAACCCCCTCTCCTGCGTCAGGGCGAGGGGGAGGAAGCCTAAAACACACCCATCTCATTTACCGAGGTCGAGCACGCGCCCGACCTCGAACGCCACCTCGTGGTGCGAGCGGCGCACCTCGTTCGACGTAATGAGCATGCCGATCAAAAAGGCGCCCATGCCGAGCAAGAACACGACGAGGGCGGCGAAGGCGACATAGTCCGACTGGGTTATGGTCGCGACGGCGATGACCAGCATGCTCGCGACAAAGACAACAATAGCGTCGTACACGAAGAGCAGGGCGTTGCGGATCAGTTGGTGGCGGCGCAGCAGCAAGGGCAGTTGCGTGTCGATCTGACCTAGCCGCTCCGCCGTGAACTCATCGGCCCCGGCCAGGGCGCGGTCCAGGCTCTGGCCAGTCGAGCGCAGCAGGTCGAGGCGTTCCTGGTCCATGGCGCGCTTCCGCGCGCTGAGCGACGCTACCTACCGGCCTCCCGTTAGGATCTTCGACGGAACCTTACTATTAGCTCGGGGGACCCGTAGCCCTACGGCATATAAGGTAGTGTTGCGCGGCGCAGGGAGGTTCGGCTCGCCGTTAGGGCGCCCACCCCCACGATCGTGGCGATGAGCACAAACACAGTCCGCGGTCCGACGAGTCCCAGCAGCACGCCCGTCGCGGCCATACTTATGGGCTCGATGCCAAAGAACAACAAACGGAAGGCGCTGTTGACACGTCCTTGTAAGCCATCGGGGATAAGTGAAAGGCGGTAGGCGTTCTGCGGGATGCTGTAGATGGTGGCGGCGAGGACGACGATGCCCCCGCCGAGCATTAACATCGGGGTGGCGACCGCGCCGGCGAGCAGGAGCGCGGCGAGCGCCATCGTTGCGAACGCGCTGACGACGATGGTCCCGAAAGGAATGCGCGTCGCGATGCGCGGGGCGACCAGCGATCCAATGACCCCGCCCGCGCTCAGGACGCTGAAAATGAGGCCAATCGTCCGCGCGTCGGCGTGCAAGGTCGTGCGTGCCAAGACGGTCACGGTCAGCGTCGCGGGGCCGGCGAGTAAGCTCATACTGGCGTCGAGCAGGGCCAACAGCCGCAGGCGCGCGTGGGCCAGGAAAAACCGCGCCCCCTCGATAATGTCCACGCGCAGCATGCGGACCGTCTGTCTCGCCTCTGGGTCGCGCTCCTCCTGGAAGGCGACACGCATGAGCAGCAGGGAGCCGGCAGACACCAGGAAGGAGAGCCCGTTGACGCCGTAGGCCAGGACACTGCCGAGAGCGGTCGTGCCAGCGAGGCCGATCAGGGCACCACCAAGGCCGGGACCGAACAGGGACACCGTCCATGTGGCCGTTCCGATAAGGGCGCTGGCTCGTGGCAACTGCGCGGGCGGGACCACGCGCGGGAGCGCGGCGCTGTTCGCGAGATCGAAGACGACAAACGCACTGCCCGTCACGGCCGCTACCACATAGAGGTGGGGCATGCTAAGGTGACCGACGGCATAGGCGAGCGGAACAGATCCGAAGGCGAGAGCACGTGTGAGCTCGCACCAGACCATGGTCGCCTTGCGATCCCAACGATCGACGAGCGCACCGGCCGGCAACGCCAGGGCGAGATAGGGGAGCGAGCCTACCACCTCAACGAATCCGGCCTGGGCCGGCGAGCGCGTCAGGGCAAGGGCCAGCAGGGGCACGGCTAGGAAAGCGACTTGTGCGCCCAGTACCGACACGGCCTGACCACTCCAGAGGAGGACAAAATCACGGTTGCGCCACAGCGAACTGCCCGGCAGGCCCTCCGTGCGCGCGCCGTTGTTGGCGTCGATGGGTGCGCCCATCCCTGTCCTCCATGAACCAGGTTGTGTCTCGTCCGTGAGCCGGGTGGCGTTTCGCCGCCGCGGCGCTCGTCGGGCATAGTCTCAGTACACACAGGTCCTGTCGCGGGGCGCAAGGCAAGGCCACTCCTGTTACGGCTGTTCAGCCTATTACAGCCACCCCGCCTCAGGTGGGCGGCCACAATCACGCCGGGGAAGGGACGCGATAGCGACGGGGAAGGGACACGATGGCGACGGGGAAGGGACACGATGGCGACGGGGAAGGGACACGATGGCGACGGGGAAGGGACACGATGGCGCTCAGCCGGAGGTAGCGCGATCGCGCCGGGACGCTGCCTAGGAACGCGGCGGATGCGACGTTGTCGTCACGGCGCCGGTCGTCACGGCGCGTGTGGATGGGGACGCTGGTGTGATGGCGATCGTTGCTGCCTGCCACTCGACAAGCCATCCGCGGGTGGGTAGGGCGGCGAGCCGTTCCTTGGCCGCGTTCGTGTACCCCCACCCACCGATTACCCCATCCGTGACTAGACGCGCGAGCGCGGCCTCGAAGCGAGTGCGCATCCGTTCGGGATGCCGCCGATCGTCGGGCAAGTTCAGCTCGTCCAGCAGGAGGCCGACCTGGCGCACCAACGGGCGCGCGTTCTTGGCGTCCATGCGTAGGTGAAATGTGAGGTAGCGCGCGAGGCGCTTCTCCCACATCTGATGGTACGGGTCGTAGCGCAGCGCCTGCTGAGGAAACAAGACCGTCTGCCGATTGGGTCGCTCCAGAAAAGGGATCAGCCAATCTCCCGGGCGATAGCGCCAGGCCACCGGGGCTCCGTCGCGCGCGATACGATCGGTGATCGCGAGCAGCTTGCTCTCGCACGCGTAGTCGGCGCGCGTCGGTTTACGATCCGAGTGTGGCGTCAGCAGCGCCATCCCCTCTAGCTGAATCCACACCTCGTCGAGACGGCCCATGCTCTCCGCGATGCGGGCGCGATCCTCATCGCGGTGCCCCGCACGCTCTCGCACCAGCCCGGTGCGATGCATTTTGGGCGTGAGGCCACGCCCATTGAGCACGGTATCGACGGTGAGCCAGGTCGTTCCCTCCGCCTCACGCCGGCGCGGGTCCAACCATTGCGCCAGCGCGACGAGGAGCACATCGCCGTCGAGGTCATCCAGGCGACGGACGGCCCGCCAGGCCTGCGCCGCGCGATCCTCGTCACGCCCGAGCTCGCCCCCAGGGCGCAGGGATGTCACGGCGTCACCCGCCGGCTTGCGGTACGTGAAGGTCGGCAGGCCGGTCTGCGCGGCGGTCCATCGCTGGGGAGACCGGGCATGATGGAAGGCGGCGAGGACGCCTTGCACGGCGAGGCATGAGGGGATCGCGGCCGGGCCACGCCAGAAGACCGACGGGACGGATGGGACGGTCACGGGGACGGGTGCGGCGACCAACTGCGGCACGGCGTAGCGCACAAGCAACCACGAGGACGGCCCCTCGTGGGTCGGACGGACGAGTATCCCATCGTCCAACCCTGGGCGCAGGCTGGATATGTCCCACGACCAATGCCGTAGGGCTACTAGCCTGTCAAGCGAACTTTGAACAGTAGGGATTTCATGAAAAGCCGCCACGTCAGGCGACCTGCGTGGCGAACTGGTCGAGGTCGGCCGGTGCGGTGGCCTGGTCGTGGGCCAGCAGCGTGGTGAC
>JAABUJ010000617.1_pt1 | contig 66205 bp, 67 predicted proteins | sample 5559131 | NCBI WGS metagenome assembly JAABUJ01 (sample SAMN10711875, study PRJNA513366) | rock metagenome | isolation source: Antarctica rocks | place: Antarctica: Victoria Land, Mt New Zealand nord | collected 2016-01-07 | reverse complement strand
GAGTTTGGGGGAGGGGGTTTAGGTTGGGGTTGTGGGGTGGGGAAGGAGGGGGTGGAGGAAGAGGGGTGTATTTAGGGGGGAGGGGCTGGGGAGATGGGAACGTGTTTGGGGCTCGCGTTGGGGGGGCTTGGTGGGCGTTGGGGTTGGAATTTGTGGGTTGTGCGGTGGGTTTTGGTGGTGTTTGCGATTTATGAGGATGGGAGTGTTCTTGAGGTGTGTTGGCGAGTGGACTTGATGGTGAGATGTTGGACCATACAGCCACATGACTGGGCATCAAGACGGGCTGGGAGATACTCCGCAATTCTTGAAAATGAGGCGGCTACGAGTGCAGATATGGCATGCTTGAAGTTCAGAGATAGTTGCCGTACTATAGAACGGCCCGCCTCCTTTTCGAGCATTACTGAGTGAGGAATGACTACAGAGTAACTACCTAGGTAGTAAGAAGTGAAGGTGTGTGGGAATGTTCCGGGAGACTTAAGGAAACATGAATATGGGGAGGCGCAATGGAAATCTATCTCTACAGAGGTCTGCGTACTATCTTCGTAACTGCCTCCGTTTCCGTACTGAGGCTGATAAGGTAGTTGTCCGTAGTTAGGTACGGTCCCCCGCACTGTCCTGATTGGCCAATACTTGCTGTACCCTGACTTCAGCCCGCATCCCACGCTGCAGGCTGAGCAATGATAGCCACGGTTTCTGAGGCCAAGGCTGACTTCAGGCGGCTCAACGAAATGGCAATGTCTGCCACAATGTGTCTCCTGGACCTGTTGTTACCTTATCGTTGCTTTTAACGTGTCCTAGAGTCTCCGTTGCTCTGGGACGCAATCTACGTACGACTCAACAACTGAGAAAGAGTCAAGAAGCTCGTTATGGACCCACTGAGCATCTCCGCCAGTGTCGCCGCACTGTTGGCACTGACTGGGACAGTGGTGCAGTACCTCAAAGCTGTCAAGGGAACCTCCAAAGATGGCCAGAAAATCCTCCTCGAAGTCCGCAGCGTCAGCGGCCTTCTATACCAGCTGAAGGAGATCCTAGATAATGCAGAGGAGGAGGAGTTATCGTTCAGAACCATCAAGTCGCTTAGTGCGCCCGAAGGACCTCTGGAACAGTTCAAGGCCTCACTGGAGGTTCTGGCATTGAAACTGAAGCCCGTAGCTGGATGGAGGAAGGCTGGTAAAGCGTTGACCTGGCCCTTTCAAAAGGAAGAAATTAGCGATATTCTGGGCACGATCGAGCGGCAGAAGACACTCTTCGGTCTTGCTCTGGAGAATGACCACATGTAAGTCGCAAGTGCCTATGGGACATCTTTAGAGTGCTAAATTGTTGAAGAGCATTGTCCCAAGCCATCAAAGAGGACGTTAAAGAGGTACAGGCCGTAGTCACTAAGACTCAGGTTAGTGTTACGGACATTCAAGCTGGGGTTGCTGACCTGCGGGTGGCACGACAAGGTACGAATGGGATACTCCTTATAGCACACGTGGAAGTTTAGAAGCTTATCAATTATCCTGATAGAAATCGACAAAGAGAATATCCTTCGATGGCTAGCCACAACTGATCCGTCTGTTAACCATAATGCGGCTCGCGCTAAGCATCAACCGTTGACCGGAAATTGGCTTTTACAATCGGACGAATTCGAATCATGGTTGAATAAACCAAGCCAGATTTTATGGTTATACGGAATCCCAGGTTGCGGCAAATCAGTACTCCTCAGCACCGTCGTGCAACACGTCAAGGAGCTTTGCAGCAGTGTGTCGGATGTGGGACATGCATACTTCTATTTCACTTTTCGAGACGAATTGAAAAAAACCACGGAAGGCTTTCTGCGTTCCATTATCGTCCAGCTTTCCAGTCAGCGGCCATCTTTGCCCGAAGAGGTTCGGGGCCTGTACAATGTACACGGGACGCAACAACAGGGACCTCCTCTGCCGAACCTTATTCGCGTCTTTTTCTCTCTGTTGCAGTCCTTTCGAAAGACGTACCTCATGATTGATGCGCTGGACGAGTGCTCTGAGCAAGATGCTATGCTCGACCTGATTACTCAGATGTCTAACGCCGACCAGCATTCAGGCAATATCAGTCTACTGATAACGAGTCGACGCGAGCGTACCATCGAGATTACCTTGTAAGATATAGTTACTGGGAGCATCTGTATTCAGAGCAAACTCATTGAGGCTGACATTAGGTTGCATGTCTGTAGTCGGCTTGCTAATGATCGAGACTTGAAACGGCATTCTAATTCCATCAAACAAGAAATCGAAGAAGCATTAGTGAATGGCGCTGGTGGAATGTATAGATCACTCTTGCTATACGCTCGAATCAAAAGCTAATTTTCTGTTGAAGGTTCCGCTGGGTCGATTGCCAACTGGAGTCGCTGAAGAGGACTTTGGGGAGTCCCGCAAGCATCAGGAGAGCCTTGAAAGCCCTCCCAAGGACATTGGACGAGACGTACGACCGTATACTAGGGTCTATTGAAGAGCAGTATCGTGAGGCGGCCCATACAGCGCTACAATGGTTGGCATTTTCAGTACGACCTTTACGACTCGAAGAGATTGTTGAAGTGGTTGCAGTGGTACTCGGTGGCAGCACGGGCTTTTTGGATGAACGACCTTCCAACCCGCAAGATGCATTGGGCATATGCTCTAGCCTTGTGACGATATCAAGTAATTCAAACGATGAATTATCAGACACTTCAAACGATGGATTGTCAGATGCTTCAAACGATGACTTATCAGACACTTCAAACAAGCAGACATCTCAGATTTATCTTGCACACTACTCTGTCAAAGAATATCTCACATCCGACCGAATTCTCGCAGGGTCTGCCTCAGCCTTTGCGTGCTTCGAAACCTCCGCGAACAGGAACATAACGGAACTCTGTCTTACATACCTGTCTTCCCTTGAAAGACCTGACACTCTAACGTATGGAAGCCTTACAGCTTTCCCTCTTTTTAGTTATGCGTCTCGGTTCTGGTTCAAGCATGCTCAAACAGCGAACGAGGAGATGGGGCTTGATCCGGTGATCGTCAAATTCCTGAACGAGGCGAAGAGCCTAATTCTTCTGAATCGGTTGCTCGACGTCCACCCCTCCTATGAAGGGGAAGCTTTTTTCCGAATAACACCGTCCAAGGTTGGGTCACCCCTTTATTACGCCTCCTATTACGGCTTATCAAGAGTCGCTGCCATGCTAGCAGAGGGAGGTGCAGATGTCAATGCTCAGGGTGGAGATTATGGAAATGCTTTACAGGCGGCAGCATACAACAGTGAGGATGTGTCCCTGATAAAGCTATTGCTGGAGGCAGGTGCAGACGTCAATGCTCAGGGTGGAAAGTATGGAAATGCTTTACAGGCTGCAGCAAAGGCAAGCAATATGTTGACGGTAAAGCTACTGCTGGAGGCAGGTGCAGATGTCAATGCTCAGGGTGGACATTATGGAAATGCTTTACAGGCGGCAATATGGAACCGTGAGAATGTGACAGTGATGAAGCTACTGCTGAAGGCAGGTGCATTGTCAACATTCAGTGTGAAGAGTATGACAATGCTCTACAGCCTGCAGTATTACTGAATGATGTGTCCCTGATAAAGCTACTGCTGAAGGCAGGTGCAGATGTTAATGCTCAGGGTGGACATTATGGAAATGCTTTACAGGCCTCAGCTCACCTAGAAAGCGAGGAGATTTTTGAACTACTACTAGAACACGGTGCAGTCGTTACTCAAGAAGGGGACTTTGACCGTCCTTGGGACGCAGCTCGCTTCGGGGCAGATATGGCATTACAGAGGTGGAATGAGTTAGGAAGATGGCTCGAGGTCATAGATAAATGTTAATATCCTACATCTTAAAGCGCTCCATCACTGCGATCGAATTATGCTTTCTTCCTATGTTACAAACATCCGTCTCCGCGCCCAAGGACACATGGCATGCAAGCATAGACGCATCTCCATGGCTCTTTCCACGACCAGCTTTCAACAAGGCTACCACTCTCATTCCTTCTGAACCTGAACCACGACATCCATGCCCCTCCCCCTCAAAAACTGGACCGTCCGCACCCTCACATCCTCCACGTCGGCCACCCTCGCCGCAACAACATGCATGACCCCCAACACCCTCGGCTCGCCTCCGTCAAGCGCAGCATCGTGCCCGTGTTCGTGACCGACGAGCTCATCGTGCGGCACGCCCGAATCCTCGACCCAGAAGCGCGGGCCGGAGTAAGCGACGACGCCGCGGAGGCCGCTGACGCCGGCGAGGGTGTCGCGCAGCGAGTACTCGACGTCGGCGGGCACGGTCAGGAGCAGGGTCTTGGCGCTGCTGATGACGAGCGGGACGGCGGAGGCGAAGATCATGATGGCGATGAAGAAGGAGGCGAGCGGGTCGAAGCCCGACCAGCCGTAGAAGTGCACCAGCAGCGTGGAGATGACGACGGCGACGGAGCCGAGGGTGTCGGCGAGGATGTGCAGGAAGATGCCGTGCATGTTGTCGCTGTTGTGGTGGTGGCCGTGGGAGTGGGATGGGGTGGGTTTGGATGGCGTTGGGGTTGGTAGGATTTCTGGTCCAGGGTGATAGTGTGCGTGTATCGAGTTTTCGTCATGGTTGTGTTGGTTGTGTTCTGAGTGGATATGCTCCTCGTGAGCATGAGCATGAGCGTGACCGTGTTCGTGACCATGGTTGTGGCCGCCATGCGAATGGCCGTGACCGTGATGCGCATGATCGAATGCCATAATACCAATGAGGTTGACGATCAATCCCATCGTGCTGACTATTAGCAACTCGCCTATGCGTTGTAGGTCCGTTCCCTCCGCCAGCCGTTCCATCGCCTCCGCAACGATCTCAATACTAATTAACCTGTGATTTGTTAGATCTAGGTACATGCCCGCAGAAGGTCTACACTTACATCAAGAAAATCCCATTCGCAAACCCGGCCAAGGTGTCCATCTTCCCGTAACCATAAGGAAACCGGATGCTAGGTGGCCATTTGCTCATGACCGCAGCACATAAACCGACCGCAAGTGCAAGGCAATCGAACGCCATGTGTATGCTGTCGCTAAGTAGACCTAGAGAATGCGTAGCTAGTCCGTAGGAGAACTGAACAATCATGAACGCAAAATTGAGACTAGAGCATTGCGTCAGCAGAGTCAGAGTGTACCCAATGGAATCTATAAATACCTCATGAAATAGAATATCCTCCGTGAGTCCTTCTCTGCTAGGATACTGTGGAGAAGAGGCCACCGTTGAGACAGGTTCAGGAGGGCGGCGGTAAGTTTAGAGGGATTGCGTTCTCGGCGACTCGGGTGTTGATCGTGAACATGCTGGTGATGGTTGTGCTTGGTCGATCCAGGTAGGTTGTTCGAACTCCTGTCAATTTGTACACCGATGTATGATATCCCTACCAGCATGGCTTGAAAGGCGCACAGTGTCCACGAGCTTGAGAAAACATTGCATATGAAAAGTGAAAGGGCCGAACCAATCAAGTAGCTGAATTTGGGGTTTCTGTTTAGAGCCGCAGGTTGCGCAAAAACCAGACTGCTTGCACCACCAGCAATAGCGAGCGCAAAGCACGCCCAATGAAGAGAACCCCCGGGGGTGATCCCGGATGGTGAAATCATCATGGTAGATAATGCGACGATGAAGCAAAGAACACCAGCTACAAGAGTCAGGTTTGTGTCTTGTAACGTCGAGATTAGAGATGAATGTTGCGCGAGTGATGACGGGGTAACAGTTGCACTGAGGGTATGCTCCCAGGGCGTTGCAGGCACAGCAGACGTTGACGATGCTGAGGTCGGCCTCGATGCATTGATGTCCGCGATTTTTGTAGCAGTTTGAGAGAAGGGTGGTGGAAGGGCGAAGAAGGATAGGGCAAGGGCGACATAGCCTAAAGCTACAGCGGTTGACCCTTCTCTCGAGGTGAAGCCAAGAACGTCGCAAATAAACCCCACAATTAAGGTCATGAGAGTCCATTTCCGAGCTGTAATCAACCTCTTCCACCCGTCAAGTCGAGTTAGGTCTTTCCTTGCAACACTTGGTGAGAAAAGTCCGCCTACGCCAGCAATGAGAATCGCCAGACCGCTTCGTTCACCACCAATCTGAAGCGACGCATAAATCGGGAGACCGACGCCCAACATTCTTGCAACAACTCGTTTGGTGTTCTGCGTACTCAGCATCTTCATAGGCTTTCTTTCTGTATCACCGGCAACTCCAAGCGTCCCTTTCCTTCGATCCAAGGAACTGTATGAGGCATGGATCCGGCCCACCAACCCAACTGCTAGCAGTGTTCCAGATGTAAGAGCAAAAGCATGTGATAGACCTGTCTGTGAAGTTGGAATGGCGAGGGTGGGTGAGTCGGCATCGTTCAATACAGCATCCGAAAGCTGCGCAATCCCTGACTTCGTAGTTATGGAGATAGGCTGTGAGGGTGAATTCGGGTAGACGTATGAGACAAGGAGGTAAGGCAGCGGGATAAGCAGAGAGGAGATGAGCTCATTAGAAAGTAGCCATCTCCTATGACTGGTCAGCCTTGGTTCGCAAGAGCCCTGTGAAAGCCCATGGTAACCGCTAACAGCACTGACCTTGATGAAGCCCCAACAGTACTTGACGCTGCAGCGCCATGCTCTGTACCTTTGTTGACTTTGGGAAAGCCGTAACTATTGCCCCGTGGCCGTACCGTAGCAGACGCCTGGTTTATATGGTGCTCCATGGCCACACCACCATTGATATGTCCGTTAGCACCACTTCGTGCTGCTGAGACTTGGGCATTCAATTTGAAACGCTGATGGTTGCTCAGTTCTGGCTGCGCTTGGGTTCGAACAGGATTCGAATGAGAATGTAGATGCGTCTGAAAGTTGTTGGGCGATATCTCTTTCCGCGTAGGACTGGTGTCTCTCGCATCACATTGGCCGAGAAAGCGCTCCTGAGGTAGCCCTCGAGTTTGCGTCGGGGAGTGTCCATGGCCATGCGTAATTGTCCCGTTTAAGGGCAGCGCATAGGTCGTCATCGCTCCTGACCGGTAAGCAGTCAATGTTTGTTCCGTGGGCGCAACACTGTCCGCCGGTTCTTGCAATCAACGATTGCAAATCCCTCGAGGAGTTACAGCCATAACATTCCAGAATGACTTCCGCCAGCAAACAAAGTATTGTCAGAGGCTTCGGCGCGTTGCATATAATGGGTTTGTATCAGCAGGAAGGGTCCTCTACTCGAGTCCGCTCAATTGTCACAAGCAAGTGTCAGTGGTTCAGGGGGCGCTTCGCGTAGCTGATTGGCTAGCTGAGAACAAGAGAACAAGAAACCAACGTCACAGCTTCCGGGTCTGACTAAGGAAGGATATCGCTGCTTTTTTATCACCAACATGATCGAGCATTCAATCTACTACAGCATTGCTCCGTGAACCGACATGTTGAACAAGGGCCGGAGCTGTAGGAGCAACAATGTTTGAGATACTCTTGACCTGCGCTGTCCTCGGGTCAACGCTCTTCACAGTGGGGTTGCTTCTATGGCCTTCGCGCTACACGTCTTCGGCCGCCTCGAAATCTACCGGAGGGAACGTGCACAAGCAACATCCAAAGAGCAAGAAGGATCTTAGCAATACAGTGCAGCTTCTCGTACTTGGAGACATCGGCCGCAGTCCTCGTATGCAATATCATGCTATCAGCATTGCCAAACATGGTGGAGAGGTGACCGTCATAGGTTATCGAGGTATCAGACTCTACCTCAGGGTCAAATCTTTGCCTGTCACATTACTGACCGGCGCTGCTTAGAGTCTGAACTCCGCCACGATCTAATGTCAAATCCGTTGATCTCCATCATTGCCATCCCTACCCCGCCTAAATTTCTTCAGATCACCAGCAGGTCCTTTTCCCTCGTCGTCGCACCTTTGAAGGTCTTATGGCAGGTATGGACCTTGTGGTTCATTCTGTGTTATCAGACGAAACCGGCTCGATGGTTGCTCGTTCAGGTACGTTGCTCTCAATTTGTACCAATACAGTATGGTGCGGTCTTCAATCTCGGGCTCTACCCTGCTTGTAATCGGGCGACCTGGGTCCCACTGCAACTTTGTCTGTCACTCCTGACGCAGAAAAGTCGTCCATATAATAGAATCATGATTATTATGAGATTTATCTCTTCCTAGTATGTAGGCAGTGCTGCATGCTGAATGGCTATCTTGTCCTAGAACCCTCCATCTATCCCCACTCTAGCCGTTGCTCAATTAGTGTGCTTTTTGCGGAACACACGACTTATCATCGACTGGCATAACTTCGGGTACACCATCTTGGCGATTAAGCTTGGCCCGTCCCATCCACTAGTGAAGCTCTCTTCCTGGTACGAGTCGACTTTTTCTCATGCTGCTACTGCACACTTCACGGTCACAGATGCCATGGCGCGGGTGCTGAGAAACCGCTACCATATCACCTCGCCTGTACTGGCTCTTCATGACCGACCCTCGGCTCACTTTCAGCCTTTAACCCTGGAGCAACGGTTCACATTCTTAGGCAAGCAGCCATTAACAGCGCCATATGTCGATGAGCTAGATAAGGGTAGAAGGAAGTTGATCGTCAGTTCTACTTCGTGGACTCCCGACGAAGATTTCTCTTTGCTGCTCGATGCCTTGGTTCGCTATTCGGAGCTGGCAACATCATCTCACCCGCATCTGCCAGAATTACTAGTCATAATAACCGGCAAAGGACCTCAGAAGGATTACTACTTGTCCCGAATCGCGGAATTGGACAAGACTGACAAGCTAGAGATGGTGGCCATCCGGACAGCTTGGTTAAGCACAGAGGATTATGCAAGCCTCCTGGGTGCCGCCGATCTGGGAGTCAGTCTGCACATGAGTAGCAGTGGTGTGGATCTACCTATGAAGGTTGTCGACATGTTCGGAGCTGGGCTTCCAGTAGTCGGGTGGAGTCAATACGAGGCATGGCCGGAGCTCGTGACCGAGGGCGTCAATGGGAGGGGATTTGGCAGCTGGGAGGAACTGGTTGCGGTTTTGGTGGAGCTTTTTGGTGGCGACGAAAGCCATCTACAAGCATTGAAGAAAGGGGCGATCCGTGAAGGAGAAAGGAGATGGGATGCCGAATGGGATCCTGTCGCTGGGAAGTTGCTTGGCTTATGCTAAGAGTGGAGTGTTTCAACGAAGAGAAGACATTAAGAACTCAGTATACGGAGCACTGGGCATGAAGAGACTATTCCGGGCTCCGAGTTCCACGCAGACCAGAAAGATTATCACTCTTGGAGAACTGTACGTTTCATAGCAGCTTGAGGTGTGGATGTTCTCGAGGGTTTCTATGCGAGGAAATGTTGAGTCGGCAATGGCATGCTGGCCTGGAAGTATGTAGTATATAAGAGAGCTTGGGCAACATAATAATATTAAACTGATTTATTAGGAAACCAGTAACTTACCAGATTCGAAGCACCTAGATAGTTAATGTCTTCGGGAGTAGCCGTCCCTAGCGTGGTAGCTATTTTAGGTAGAGTACCTACCTGTAGTATCCCAAGACTTTGGATGTCGGACACACTCATTTCTTAATCCAGCATTGAGACGGTTGAAGCAACTAATTCAGCATGGTGACTGGCTTCGCCAGACGGCTCTGCCGAAAACAGGACACGGCTTGCTGGAAGAGTCTGAAATATCACCAATAACTGGACCTCCGTCTCCGCGCTAAGAGCTCCGCAATGCTGCGAGACCTTGAAGTACCTTTTGTCCCTTCAGCGACAGATTGTTTGTCCTGGTCCGAAGATGGTGAACTCGCTATCGCGGCGGCGGAACATGTGCACATACTGGTTTGTCTTGATCTGCTGAGGCTGTTTGAAATGGCCGTTGACCGGCAGCCCTAGATACCAAAGCACAAGTCTGCGAGCAGCTCAGATCAAAGAAATGAGCTTTCAACCTTCGAAAGCGTCCGGTTTAGGGCCAACACTTTTACGAGTGAGGAATGGCCACCTCAACAGCCCGGCAGCGGCAAGCTCTTCTCTATCGGAGAAGAACAGTCGGCGAGCAACGTCATGGCAACATCATGGTCACCTCCAGGAATGACCAGGCACAGAAGGTCCTTACTTGCTGTTTTGACTACGAACCTCGTGTTGTCAATCTGGGCGTCCACGAAAGATCCGAAAGACTCTCGAAGTTGGGAAAGAGTGAAGATTGTAAATAACACGATTCGAGAATATTTCGAAAGGGTACAGCAGCGTAAGGGGCTTGAGGCGAACGAAGCAGAAGAATTGACGCGATTAAGAACGAGGATCAGGGCAATTTCCTGGAGTAAAGGTTGTTTCATAGACGGTACTGAACGGGTTTCTCAGAGATACCAGAAATGGGGATTTTCTGTACTAGCAGTCGCAAATGATAACAACGAGATCGTTCTTCTACACTTCTCTACTTCCGACGGCCTAATACAAACCCATACTAAGAATTGGCATGCCGAGGTACTAGGACATTTCGACGGGCCTGCAAACTCTGGCACACTGCCATTCGTTGCCTCTTCTTCTCTGCTAGCTGTGGCATTGAATAGGCGACTGTTTGTATCCGAGCTTTCATGGAGTCCCTGGATCGCGACGAATGGTCGTGGGATGGCTGCTATTCTGTCATACCTGGCTGGAGATAAGCTGAGGTTTCGCAGAGTCTCCATCAAAAATTCCGATATTGTAGCCGGAGAGTCTTTACCTGGCGATAAGCTCTTTACCCTGAACGTTGACGAGCAAGATTTGAACATGTGTAATGATTATGTTACAGCAGCCTCCTTTACTGGGCCATTGCGATGGTATGATAAAGTATGTACGAGTCACATGTCACTTCGTCCTCTTAATGGCTCGACGTTAACCTTCGACAGGTCTGCAACCATAGGCTTTTCCTTGCAGCAGCTGCCCGAGACCAGATGTACATCGTCTCTTTGCCCGAGGATACCCTAATAGTTCCGGAGAGCGCTGTAGCCGCACACTCGCCACTGCAGCCATTTTCAGGGGAACTGGAGGTCATGGCCTGCGGGTACGAAGTGGTCCGTGGTTCTGATGAGGCCACTGTCACCGATGAGGAGAAGTGGGACCTGACACCATATCCGCTGGACAGAATCACTGGTATTACACTTTAATTTCAATGATTGAGAATGATTACTTAGACTGAAATAGGTATGGCATATCGTGCTGCTCCTGGTCATAATGGTTTCTTTCTGGAAGTGGTCACGCATTTGTGCAATGTCCAGAACTTCAAGTGCAGCGCAAGAACATCAGAGCAGTCTTCACCTTATTTTACAGTCAGTCAATTGGGCTTATCTCCGTGGCAGAAGCAGCTCACAGATTGTCTATCGAAGTACGACTTACGGTATGACCTTGGAGGCTTAGCAATTGCGAAGGTCTGGGGTCTGGCGACTCTGGGAGAGTACACAGCCGTTTGCGTCACATTCCACCCAGGCGATATGGTCGAGTACACAATAACGTCGCTGGAGAGGGCGATGATTATCTTCGGACATCAAAAGCTACCCGAGAACGGGTGGTCTCATATATCGCACGTTCCTTGGGCTGCTAGAGAATTAAACCTGCGAGATGCGAATACCGTCTATTCCGAAATCGTTTCTTCGGTCCTTGAATTCTCCCGGGAGGATTTAAGCGTACTCTGCAAGAGGATCGTATATGCTGCCGCTTGTGTGGGTTTGTTGATGTTCTCTCTCGACATATCTAAGGTCAACCTCAGTGAAGCAGCCTTTCGGTGGCTTGCTCGTCATAATGAAGTTGACCTGAGCGAGGAGTTGAGCCTCTGCACAGAACTGAAAAGGCGTCATACTGGTGACAATGATGTGGAGACTGGCGAAGTTGCCAAGGCTGGTATCTCCCCACGGAGTAAAGCCATCCTTGAATCCGATAAGGTACAGAGTGTCTTGGAAGTGTGCGAGGTTTGTGGAGAGGGCATTGGATGGTACAACATTCGAGAAGCACGGTGCGCTGCTGGGCATTCTTTCGGTATGGAACTTCTAGATGTCGGTGAGCGGAGATTGACCATTGTGGCCGTTTAGTGCGATGCGCCTTGACATCTTTGGCCATACAAGAACCGGGCATCTCAAAGTACTGCGAGCGTTGCGGAATGCAATACCTCACCGAAGAGGCTTTGCTTAAGGACAGCGGTATTGGAGTCCTACCTGGGACGATAAGTGGTCACAACTCTACGAACCTCAACGAAGATGGTGAGCCGCACGCAAGTCGAAGTCTGCAACAACAAATCCTAACTCCACCGTATGACTCTGCTGCCTTGGTTCATATGCTTTTCAAGAACTATGATATTTGTATATTTTGTGGTGGCAAGTTTATTGGCTAAGCGGGCATTCCAAACAACGTTGCTCGGTGACGAAACTGCTCTCGTCTTTACTGATTACTCTACTATCTTGACATTTCTAAAAAATCTGTTGTAAATATCTTCGGCTGCTCTAGACTGTGCCCTGACCTTCTCTTTGTTGGAGGGGAGCTCATAAATCTCGATGATACCCGCAAACGGACTTCCGCATCCGGAAGCAAAGATCTGCCTTAGGATATAAGCAAACTTGCCAAAACGCCGAACACACTTTGCCAGGAAACCTCGAAACACCTTGTGCGTTATGGAACACTTGACTGGGCCGGCAGCTGAATCGTTTCTTCTTTCGGAGACGTCAAAGGGCTCTCCCGAACTCGTCTCGTCACCTGTCAGCCCAACTAAGAGCGTTCGCACGAACGTTCAGTCTCTCGACGAGCAGCAAGATCCTACATTTCGTACCGTTGACAATCTCGACTCCCCAGATTCCAGTCTTGTTTCGATGTCGGCAGCGACAGACGGTTCCACCCGGGCTATCAAGTCACCTGGCTTAGCTCGATGTATATCAACTGAGATGCCAGAGTATATATCCTCTTCAATAGCCACAACAGCAGGGCGACAGGGCGAGTTGTCTGCTCGGTCACCTTTTGTTCCAAAATTCTTGCAATTAACGGGCGATGGTCGTGGCTACCAAGGGGCCACTGGGGTGCCCATGTCGTTCTTCGACGACTCGGATTCGGATTTAGATCAAGATGCCATGGTTGCTGGAGCGCAAAGAGGACGAGTCGACCGCCCTCAGATTATTGAGCACCGATCATCAAGGAGAGTGAACTTGGCACATAATCTTCAGCTACCGACTACCAATGGAGACTTCGATAATAGAATAGGGCCCTCCATGAGTAAGGCTCAGGAAATACTAGGAACGCAGGTAGTCAAATCAAGGGACTACAAGCTTGCTGGTGATAGAGGCATTGAGCGGGTTCGGCAGGCATCTGCACCAGCATCTCAGCCAATCGGTCAAAGCGCAATCGATACAGAAGAATTAGAAAATCCGGCGGGTCTGGGCATACGGCTGCACTCGAAACGCGACAGTCTGACCTCAACCCCTGTACATCGTGCATCCTCTGTTCCGCCACGGCGAAAAGTGACATTTCCACCACCTCCTATTAACGTTAAGCCCGGGCATCGCTTTCTGCGACAGAGCATTATCAGCACACCCTACCCTTTTCGAGAACGAACAGCAAAGTCCAAACTTTCCGTATCCAGTGCCACAGTACGGGACTCTGTGATCACCCTCTGTCTGTACAGCAACAACAGCCCCGTTCCCAAACTGTCGCGCATCGTCATACCCGCAGACCGTGTCTCTGGCCTCGTGACAGACAGCTCCGAGAAGAAGCGACATAATTCCAGACGAGACTTCGACGACGAGAAACTTTTCCAACTCATTCGGACCGAGTATACCAAGATGCGCAGTCCCTTCCATCGGTACGGTAGTTTCAGGGGTCTTCAGAGCTTTAACATTTCTTCCTACAAGGACCTATCCCACGCCGCTTCGAGATGGCAGAATTTGACACAAACGAAGAGTTTCAGCCTCGCGGACGAAGGCTATGACTCAGAGAGCATGCTAAGGTTACATCTGAGACCGCAGTTAGGCAAGGGGCAGCACCGGTGGGTCAACTGGATCTTGGGCTTCTCTGGTAGACTCAACGGTGGGCGGATTTCCGGCGAAGGTGAAACTCTTGTCATATAGTACGTGGAAGGATGGTGTGTGGCCAAGATCGTTGGGGCTGTTGCGAGCGTGGTGCTGCTAAGCATTCTGGCTACCTTGCTGTGGGTCTTTGTGGGGGTAGGAAGCCAGCTGCCCGGAACAGAAGTGAGTATGGGATTCAGGGATGCTGGTGGAAGAGTGGAAACCGGAGTGGCACTGGGTGCGTTTGTGCTGTTGCTGGGGTGGACAGGTGTCGGGGCTTGGGTTGCATTGAGCTGGCTCGTTATGTGATCTTATTCAAGCTGACAGCTGGTAGTCTCTTTGGGAACTTTGTACCAATAGCCTTGTAAAATACATGGGCGTTGCTTGCACGGAAAATGTGAGCATTACAGCTGCGGGTTGTTGTGGACACTGTCATGGGAGTCAGACGGTTGTCTTTCCTTGTCGTTTTCCATGTGTTCTTATATATGTTATTGGGTAAAATTGAATTAACACGAACACTATCAGAACATTCTATCCATAGCCTTATGTGCAAGCTCAACCCCCAGAAACGTCGCCGCATTAGCCGGCACCGCTCTCGCCATCGCCGGCCCCATCCCCGGAAAGAATGCCCTCAACCCCCCATTCGCATACAGCCCTCTGATCGTGCCCCCTATCGTCGGCCGACCCTCCGCACTCTGCAACCTACTCTTTATCGTATCCACCGGAAACACAGGTATCCACATCGCCACCCCCGCCGCCCCACCCGCCGCCATGACCGCCGGCAAACTCAACGGGCCCGGGTTACCATTGGCGTCCTTCGGCGTCAGCCTCCGCTTCAAGTACTCATAAGTCGCAAAATACGCCGCGGACCCGGGCCCGTCTCGAGCGAGCGTCACGGCGCTGCCCCGGAAGACGCTCCGGATGCCCCCCTCCTTGTACAGCTGGCGCACGACGTCGACGCCGCCCGAGTAGCGCGGCTTCTCGCCGGGCTTGAGCTGTTTCTGGCCTTGGATCTGCAGCAGCACTTTGACGCGCTCGAAGGGGGCGGTGATCAGGGTCATGGGGATGGCGGAGAAGAAGCCGGCGGTGGAGACTTGCGCGATCGAGTAGTGGTTGTTGTGCACGGTTGAGAAGCGTTGCACGAGGCCTTTGCCGACGTCGTAGCCCTGTGGGGTTCACCCGTCAATGCTGGGCTTCTTGCTTCCTGGCCGGTCGTGTGGTGGTGGACATTACCCAGAAGCTGACAGCGACTGTGACTACCGTTAGCTGGTGCCCAGCGCCAATGGGTCCCCGGAGTAGTCCGGGGGGGAGGGGAGCTTACACATAGGCGTCACGCCTACTAACGGCGCCGACACGCCTGCATAGAGCCCCTAACGCCGCGGTCAGCTCTGGCTTCCTGCTCCCACTGTTCTCCCAGTGTCTGCCCCACTCACCCTAGCCAACCCCTCCCTCGCGACAGTCCTCTTCACGACATCAATGGCGCCGGAATACACGCCCTTCTCCGCAGTCTGCAACCTGACCTTGACCAGATCGAACGGATGCCCGACGATGACGGCGCAGACACCGCCGACACCGCCCGCGGCCAGGGACCGTAGGCCCGAGAGCGTGGATTTGGTGGCTGCTACGACTTCTTCCTTCACTTCTTCCTTGGAGGGGATCTGTGGTTTTGGGAGGCTGGGGGTGGAGGAAGAGGAAGACATTGTCGAGGTCGGAGGGAGAGAAACGGCAAATCACGGAGTCGCAATTGCAGAGTAGGGCTCGTAGATGCGGTACAGTAGGAGGTGTTCCGAGAGCTGCCCTGGGTTTCTCCGTCGGCCGGCCGTGGTGCATGGGCCTCGGTCCGGTAGCCCGGAAAAACAAACGGCGGGCGGGTTGATTGTGAGCTTATCTTTACGTGACTTAGCGACAACATCAACCACTGTGCATATGCTCGCCGATCGTGTCCTTCTTTATGTCCGATTCCATTTACATTGCTCATGTGCAATAGATAATACACCCTGCATTAAAAGCTGTAGCTTGAGCTTTGTTCTATATTTCAGTTCCATGCGCTTATGGGTTTGAAGCCGGGCGTCTACGCCGCGCTTATGCGGTGTAACTTTAGGGCATTTTTGATGCACGATATTAGGTTGTATTGTTCCAAATGCGGAGAAGCTTACGAAGGGGTTTGTTGCCATGCCGGGACTCTATCAAGCGAAAGATCACGCCGAGCGCGGAACAGACAGCTGAGTTGATTCGGAGGACTTGGGCGGATGGGATGGAGCAGTGGGAGAATGTAACGGATAGGCTGGCTTTGCCGAAGCTTTGAGATGTCCGGCTGCCTTGTGGCAGGACAGGCTATGGCTCCGTCTGATGAGTAATGGTTGACGACTAAATGACTCTATGAGAGACGGATTTCGGATTCAATCACCTAAACCGCAGGCATTGAAACTCAGCAGGCATCGAAATTCAGCAGGCATTGGAATTACAGAGTCTCATACCACACCACACCCCGATGCAGTCACGTCCAAGAACGTTCGTGCCATAGTATTTCTATCCATGCAGCGACACCGCGTATGTACAAGCGCAAGTCATCCGCCCATGCAGTCATGCTATGTATACAGAAGTCTTCCAGCTATGCCCAAAAATCCCTATCATACCCGCTCCGAGCCATGCCATGCCGAAAGATCAAACGCTCTCAATCCTCTGCACCACCATCGCCGACGCTGCTCCCCCACCATTACAAATAGCGGCAACACCGTACTCGCCCGGCTTGAGCTGATGCAGCAGCGTCGTCAAGATCCGCGAGCCGGAGCTGCCGAGCGCGTGGCCGAGTGAGATGGCGCCGCCCAGGGGATTGACGTTGGCGAGTTCGAGGCCGAGAATCTGCGGTGTTGAAAGGGAGAATGTCAGCCAATGCGTCTTATACAACAGAACTTGGGCGCTGAGAGAAAGGAAGGTGGAGGTTTCTATGGTACGCACCTTTTGATTCGATTTCATAACCGCCGCAAATGCCTCATTGAACTCCCAGATGGCGACGTCCTCTTTGGATATGCCTGCCCGTTCCAGCGCCAACGGGACGGCCTTGGCAGGCGCGACAGGGAAGTCGACGGGGTCGAGGGCAGCGTCGGCAGACGAGACAATGCGTGCGAGCACACGGCTGCCTTGCCCGTATTGCTGCGCGATGCTCTTGTTACCGAGGACGAGCGCCGAGGCGCCATCGTTGAGGCTCGACGCGTTGCCCGCCGTGACGGTGCCGCCATCCTTCTTGAACGCCGGCCGCAGCGTGGCGAGTTTGCCCTCGTCCAGCTTGTCGTAGCCCTCGTCGCGCGAGATGACCGTGTCGCCTTTCTTCCCCTTCACCGTCACGGGGGCGATCTCCTCGTCGAATTTGCCCTCCTTCCACGCGGCCTGGGAGCGTCGGTAGGATTGCACGGCGTACGCGTCCTGCTCTTCCCTCGTGATGTTATGTTTCCTTGCCGTCTCCTCCGCACACATGCCCATGTGGAACTGATTGTAAACGTCCCACAGCCCGTCCTTGATGAGGCCGTCCTCGAGCTTCAGCTCGCCGAGCGGCGGTTGCTGCGCCGCGCGCGCCAGATAATAGGGCACGCGCGACATACTTTCCATGCCGCCGGCGATCTGGGCCTCGGCGAGGCCAAGCTGGATGTTTTGGGCGGCGAAGACGACAGCTTTCAGGCCGGAGGAGCAGACCTTGTTGATGGTGATGGCTTCGGTGGCGGGTGAGAGGCCAGCGAAGATGGCGGCTTGGCGCGCGGGCGCTTGTCCCACACCACCTTGGAGCACGTTGCCCATGTATACGTCTGTTATCTTGGAGGCGGGCACTTTTGATTTGTCGAGAGCGGCGCGGATGGCGGTGGCGCCGAGGTGGGGGGCGGAGACGCTGCTGAGGGAGCCATTGAACTACGGTACCTGGTGAATATAGCTGGTTTTGAAGGTAAGCGGAGAGGTGTTTACCTTTGTTGTAGGTGTCCGTGCTGCGCTGAGGATGTATGCGTCTTGAATCTCTTTCCGGACCGCGGTCGAAGAACTGAAATGCCGCCCCACCTGTGCTAGTCGTCGTGTTGCGGTACTCGAATTGCTTTGGGCGACGAGACGTTGTGAACTCCGTGCTGCAATGCTAGACATGGTGAAGAATAAGGTAGAGAATATATCAGATGAAAGTCTTGAGATTTGAAGATGTAGTCGGGTAGCCGCGGAGGAGATATTTTAATTACAGTAGCACATGCTGTGGCGGGGCACGAAGCTCGGCAATGCGGGCAATTAACTTAACTTACCTGTTAGTGTGGGGTGCCGTGGGCTGACGATTGCATGTGCTAGCCTGCGTTCTGGAGGGTTGCTAGAAGCTTAGCATCTCCTCATCTGAAGACAATCCTCAGAAGACTGTTATTCAGACCAAATTGATTTGAGAAATTGCCATTGCTATTATGAGTACGAAGTGAACGCAGACTGCTTGTTGTGTAACCAGAGAGCACTTCCGGATAAGCTCGCTTGAGGCTTGCTCATCCTTGTACTTCGTACTCTTTGGACTTTGGACTCTAGACTCTACTTTTGCCTTCACATTCACCTGCGTCTGCTTAACAAATCGACCAGATCTGCTTCCGTCTTTGCAGAGCTCCGTCTCTTGAAAAACTTTGCTCCTCCTTCCTTTAATACAAGACAGACTCCCTCATCACAATGTCAACTTCTGCCCGACGCCGTCTGATGCGTGACTTCAAGGTAAGTCTACATATCATCAGAAGGACGAGGTGTTAGAGACAGTCCAAGAAGCTTTGGGCATCACGAGGAAATGGATATACCTGGATGGCAGCTCTCACTTCGTCTACTGACAATACCTCTTACAGCGAATGCAGACAGATCCGCCTTCAGGTGTGTCAGCCTCGCCCATCGCCGATAACGTCATGACCTGGTAAGAGCTATGGTCATCCTCTGCTTAAGCTTCATTGCTAAGGGATCTCTCCCAGGAACGCTGTCATCATCGGCCCCGCAGACACACCGTTCGAAGATGGCACTTTCCGGCTAGTCATGCACTTCGAAGAGCAGTATCCTAACAAGCCACCCGGCGTCAAATTCATAAGTCAGATGTTCCATCCCAACGTATACGGCACTGGCGAGCTTTGCCTGGACATATTACAAAACCGGTGGAGTCCGACGTACGATGTGGCGGCGATATTGACAAGTATCCAGAGGTAGGCGATTTGGTGATATTTCGAGGAGCTTGGTGTGAACCCGGAGAACTCTATACTGACGAATATCTGGGTGTGTAGCCTGTTGAATGACCCAAATACCAGCTCACCGGCCAATGTCGAAGCGTCGAACCTCTACAAAGATAACCGCCGAGAATATACCAAGCGTGTGCGGGAGACCGTTGAGAAGAGTTGGGATGACTAATACTGGGTTATGGACGCAAAGTGGCAATGGCTTCCGGCGAGAACACCTTCACAAACCCGCCACAGCTCCATTACTACCCCATGTAGTGCTTTTCAGCCTGTGGTCTGTAGGTGATCCTGCTGTCAGGGAGGGCATGCATCAGATCATCAAGTCATCGGATTGTCGCCAGTTTTCAATCCGCAGCATGGCGTTTGGCGAAGTGTGAGCGAGGTTGTAGCGTGGACACTGGCAGTGACTTTGGTGGGACTGGGTTAATTCCGACTTCTCATTTACGTGTGCATAGCAAGGCGACATATGCAACGTTAGAATTGTGACTGCTTTCAGTGATCTTGATACCTTGGTGCGTCGGAGTTATTTCACGATGCACGTGCATGATGTGGCTTCCCGCACGGCATCCGACGTGATGCATGGAAGACTAGCCGAGAAAGTCAACTATTAAAGACTTGATGCCAAGTTATGCATTGAATGTCAACAACACCTGCAAAGCCTTCCAACACCTGACAGACATACTCTGACAAAATCTCAATAGACGTGAAGCTGTAGATACTACGCTTGTTACCTCAGCCATATACCTGTGCTTGATCAGACCTCATTCCGTTGCTGTGTGACGACGTCCTTGTCCTGTCAACAAGCGATCGCTTCACCCCTGCTGATGGACCTCCTGATAACATAACAAGATATCTATCGCGTCGCAACAAAGTTGTCTTCTGGACAGTACAGCGAGACGTGAAGGGGAACAAATCTTAATACGTCTCTTCTCGACCTCCTTGACACTGGAATCATGGCGTCAGTCTGCCCTCACTATTCGGGTTGAAGGATTCAATGCTGATGATGCGATACTGGTCTAGAAACATTGGCAGTACCGGAAGCTACAACACCATCAAGGGTATGGCGCCTTCGAAAAGTGCTTTGTTCTTCGGGACGAATCTAGAAGGCTGACGACCAGGTGCGCAGTGGTGGCGCGCTTCCGGCCACAGAACAAGGCCGAACTTGCGCTCGGAGGGGAGTCGATTGTAGACTTTGAGACGGAGGACACATGTAACATCAACGTACGCTGCGATTGCTAGGATTGCGGCTATGGGCAAGATTTGCGCACAAGCGGCATAAAAACCTGGGCGCGAGGGGAGAACACGCTGATTATGTCCATAGTCCAAGGAGGCCGCTGGCGCCTTCACTTTCGACCGCGTCTTTGACATGAGTTCGCGGCAAAGCGACGTCTTCGACTTCTCAATACGGCCCACGGTGGACGATATTCTCAATGGCTATAACGGCACAGTTTTCGCATACGGTCAGACTGGGGCCGGAAAGACTTATACGATGATGGGTACAGATATCGATAGTGAGGTGTCAAAGGGTATAATACCGCGGATCGTTGAGCAGATCTTTGCCAGTATTCTCGCGAGTCCTGGAAATATTGAGTACACGGTCAGGGTCAGCTACATGGAGATTTACATGGAGAGAATAAGGGATCTGCTGGCGCCGCAGAATGATAACCTACCCGTACACGAAGAGAAGTCTAGAGGAGTCTATGTCAAGGGGTTGTTGGAGATATACGTATCAAGTGTGCAGGAAGTCTACGAGGTCATGCGAAGAGGAGGCACAGCGAGAGCGGTGGCCGCGACAAACATGAACCAGGAGTCTTCACGGTCACATTCTATCTTCGTCATCAACATCACGCAGAAGAACGTCGAGACTGGTTCGGCGAAGAGTGGGCAGCTTTTCCTGGTTGATTTGGCTGGAAGCGAAAAGGTTGGAAAGACTGGCGCAAGTGGTCAAACGCTCGAGGAGGCCAAGAAAATCAACAAGAGCTTGTCCGCTTTGGGCATGGTCATCAATTCCCTTACCGACGGCAAATCTACGCACATACCTTACAGAGACTCGAAACTAACCAGGATACTGCAAGAGTCTTTAGGAGGCAATTCGAGGACTACCCTTATCATCAACTGCTCACCTAGTAGTTACAATGATGCCGAGACCCTCGGCACGCTGCGTTTTGGTGTCCGGGCCAAGGCGATCAAGAATAAGGCCAAGATCAACGCAGAGCTGAGTCCGGCGGAATTGAAACAGCAGCTGAGGAAGGCGCAGAACCAGGTCACCACGTACGAGAGTTATGTATCGTCATTACAAGGGGAGGTGACGCTTTGGCGGAGCGGAGAGAGTGTACCAAAGGACCGATGGGCACCACCCATGAACACGGATAGCGTGAACGGAGTTAAATCAGAGTCCAGAGGAGCCCGGCCTGGGACACCTTCGCGATTACACACCGATTTGGCCAGGTCTGAAACACCTAGCCGATCAGATTCGAGACTGGCGGACCGCTCGAGTACACCGAGTATCGTACTTGACAAAGATGAGCGGGAAGAATTCCTGCGCCGAGAGAATGAGCTGCAGGATCAGATTGCGGAGAAGGAATCGCAGGTGGCAACAGCAGAGAAGGGGCTAAAGGAAGCCAGGGAAGAGTTGCAGTACCTCAAAGAGAACAGCTCAAGAGCCGGCAAAGAGAACGAGAAGCTGAACAGCGAAGTCAATGAACTGAAGATGCAGCTCGAAAGGGTATGCTTTGAGAGCAAAGAGGCGCTCATAACGATGGACGGGCTCAAGGAGGCCAATTCCGAACTGACGACCGATCTGGATGATCTGAAGCAGCAACTCCTGGACGTACGGATGAGTGCGCGGGAGACGAACGCTGTCCTTGACGAGAACGAAAGAAAGAAAGCTGAGCGGATGGCGACTATGATGGCTGGCTTTGACCTTGGCGATGAGGCTTTTTCGGACAATAAGAAGAAAATTAGGTCCTGCATCGATCGAGTGGATGCTTTATATGAAGCGAGTTCAAGCGGTGAGGGTGTGGCGCCTGAGGATCTACAAATTTTACGAACCAAGTTACGAGAGACACAAAGCATCGTCCGACAGGCCGAGCTCTCTCTGAACGAGAGACGGAACGACCAAGATGGGCCGAGTAACAGAAGGCGGGAGCTCGAGGGTCGACTGGCGCATATCGAACGGGATTATCAAGAGCTCCTAGAACGAAATCTTAGCGAAGCAGATGTGGAAGACGTGAAGGGCCGACTTCAGCGGCTTTACTCGAACAAGCAGCTCGAAATGGCCGAGGACCTGAAGGAAGAGATGGCACAAGAGGTGGAAGAGAACATCAAGCTGAAAACCCAGATTGACGACCTCCAACGCCGACTCAAGGCCACCGGCTCGACAAGCATGAATGACGTCGCTACGCCAGCCATCAGCGGCAAGACCGTACAACAGCAGATAGCAGCTTTTGACGTTATGAAGAAGAGTCTAATGCGAGACCTCCAGAACCGTTGCGAGCGTGTCGTAGAATTGGAGATTTCCCTTGACGAAGTCCGTGAACAGTACAACAACGTCCTCCGCTCCTCCAACAACCGAGCGCAACAGAAGAAGATGGCCTTCCTCGAACATAATCTCGAGAAACTCACCCACGTGCAGCGACAGCTCGTCGAGCAGAACGGGAGCCTCAAGAAAGAAGTCGCGATTGCAGAGCGGAAGCTCATAGCCCGAAACGAGCGGATACAGAGTTTGGAAAGTCTACTGCATGACAGTCAGGAAAGACTCGTCACTTCATCGCACAAGTACGTTCTTTACACCCTAGGCCTTAAAACCTTTCATACACTAGGCCAGCAGCACGCTAACGCTCTACACAAACGCAGGTTCGAAATCCAAATCGCCAACGTGCGCGAACGTCTCGAAAGCGCCAAGGTGAGCTCCTCTAACCGCGCAAGCATCTCATCGCCCACCTCCATCTCCGGCGGCGGATTCAGTTTCGGCGGGGCGGGACCCAGGATAGCGAAGCCTCTGCGCGGTGGTGCCGCCGCGACGACGGAAACAGTCAATGGAAACGCGAACGGGTATGGGTGGGCACCGAGCATACCGGCCTTGTCAGGGTTGCAACAGCAGCAGGCGCAAGAAAACGGAGGAGGGGGGAAGAGGGGGAGTTGGTTCTTCGATAGGCGATAGTCTAATCCGTGAAGGTGGGAGAAGGAGGCTATGTGGGCTTTACTTATATGTACTCATCTGAGGAGTGAGGAGGGTAGGTCGGGTCATCGGGTTCGGGGTTTTTCATTTCCGTGTTTTATTTTTATGGACAGGTAGGATATGCGCGAGTACCTGTAGCCTTAGAGGATACCCCCCCCGCTGCAGTCATCATCATAGCATTTGGGGCATGAATGGGTGGGGCGTTTCGTTGTGGTGGATTCTTGAATTACCTCAGTCTCTGATGCTGCTTGCTCCTTCTAAGTAAGCTTTGCTTTGCCTTCTTTTGAGCCTCCCTCTCAATGCCGCTTTTGGCAACATGCACGTGCTCGATCGTAGGACCATGTTTCGGTTGATCTTGATTCGATAAGCTTATCTTATCGTCACGATAAGATCGATGCACCCCAGCTTGGAACTACCCCACGATTAACGCTGAGGTACCTTACGTTCGAAGACTCGCAATCGCTTGTCTGTCGATAAAACTCCATCCCACTTCCTGAGAGCCATCGTATCTCAATATGGGTAACTCACCGTCGAAGATTCCTGATCCAGCTGTCGCCGAGACGCTCAGGGATTGCCTTCGCGCACTAGAGATCAAGGAAACCAAGGAAACCGGGCCGGAGGTTGAGAAGGGATATGTATATGTTGCAGATCAAGAACGTATGGATCAATCCTTGAGCAATAACCCCCGAACGCGACACACGTCTCATAACAATCCACAGCTCCTCACCGGTCACCAACTTCTCGGGCAGTGTCCATTCCAACAGCCCAGGAATGGGAAAGGGAATTGTTACAGGATCCAAAGGTACAAATACCTCTCCTGAGACTACATCAGCGCAAGATTCGCTGAGTCCATCCAGAACCGTCTTGCGCTGTCCGCTCTATCGTCCAATGCCCCTACCTCGATCCTCACCCAACGCTCCGCAACGATCTCCGACACGCAAACCTTCAACGTCAAGATCCCGCTCGAAGGTGCTCCCATCACCAACCAGCGAGCTTCCGGGCGATGTTGGCTCTTCGCCGCCACCAATGTCTTTCGCGTAGCTCTCATGCGGAAGCACCAACTGAAGGAATTCCAGCTCAGTCAGGCGTATCTTTTCTTCTGGGATAAGCTTGAGAAAGCGAACTACTTCTTGGAGCAGATCATCGATACGGCGCATGAGGATCTGGAGGGGAGGTTGGTGCAGAGGCTGTTGTCTCAACCTGTGGGTGATGGTGGTCAGTGGGATATGGTTGCTAATCTGGTGGAGAAATATGGCTTGGTATGTGCCCTGTGGCCTGCTGGTCCGAGAATCGTCAAACTGATTGCAATTAGGTCCCTCAGAGTCTGTATCCGGACTCATTCAACGCCATGAACTCGTACGCCATGGCTTCCCTCATCACGACCAAGCTCCGCGAAGACGCCCTAAAGATCCGCCAGCTAGCAACTGGGTCCGCATCCGAGCAGAGTTCACTGCCATGCGTGAAAGAGAAGATGCTCCGCGAGGTTCATCTCATTTTGACGCTGATGCTCGGCCCACCTCCGCACCCGTCAAAAGAATTCACATGGGACTACTACGACAAGAACGACAGTTTCCACAGCCTCAAAACCACACCACTCGACTTCGCAGCCGAACTCTCGAGCAAAGAGAGCATCAGAGCTTGTGGCGGAACCAACGTGCACGAACTATTCTCCCTCGTCAACGACCCGCGAAACAAATACGGCGAGCTCCTAAGCGTAGACAGGCTCGGCAACGTCGTCGGTGGCCGAGGTGTGCGCTACGTCAACGTCGACATGGACGTAAATCATTCCATTCCCCTCTCCACACCTCCAACCCCTTCTCAACCTCTGCGCAACCCCGAGACTCCGACGCTGACAGCCCCCATAGACGATCAAACAAGCCTGCATCACCACCCTGCGCGCCCACCAGCCCATCTTCTTCGGCTGCGACGTCGGCAAGTTCTCCTCCGCCGCCGCCGGCATCATGGACACGGACCTGATCGACTACGAGCTCGGCTTCAACATCCGCCTCGGCCTCGACAAGGCGGCGCGCCTGCGCACCGGCGAGAGCGCCATGACGCACGCTATGGTGCTGACGGGCGTGCATGTCGTGGATGGGAAAAGCGTGCGGTGGAGGGTGCAGAATAGTTGGGGGAAGGAGGCGGGGACGGAGGGCTGGTTTGTCATGAGTGAGAGGTGGTTCGATGAGTGGGTTTATCAGGTTGTTGTTGGTCCCAGGTGCGTGGTTTTTCTCTACTTTTGATCCGGGGGGTGGGGTGGGGCAGATGATCTGATGTCGTCGTGGGCGAAATAGGTTCGTGAGTAAGGAGGTGCGCGATGTTTTGAAGAAGGAGCCGAGGGTGTTGCCGCTGTGGGATCCGATGTAAGTGGTGGTCTCTTCTACTTTCATGCCTGGGTCTCGTCCTATCCTTCTATTCTCTTCCTCGGTGCATCTTTCAGCTTGTTGTGTTACTGACGGTTGATGGCGTGGATAGGGGCGCATTGGCCTGAGTCTGGATCTGCATGGGTACGTAACGCTAGCATCAAATGGAGACACGGAGTGATTGAGAACGGAAGGGAAATAAGTATATTGGCTGGTTGATTATCACTATTCTATCCAGAGATGGCGTCAGTATGCTTGCGAATTGGGTCTAGGGTTGGGATTGGACGTTGAGATATGACACTCTACTGATACTTTGGCGTTTATCGCTATATTCTTCTATACCAAACGCGCAAATGGATATCCCTAATCACCGAGCTGGCGGGCGAAGGGAAGGTGGAGGGACCAAGTGCTTGAAGCTAGGGCTAAATCGGATTTCCATATCTCCTGTCAAGTCTCTGTTTTTCCCTGGCTGATTCAATCGTATACCGAATGGAATGATACCATTTCGCTTACATACCAGGACACACGGACGACGGCCGAGATGTCGACAGAACGATTCTAAGCTCTCACGTTGACTGGTTCACTGGGATATTCATAATCCATCGTACTTCGGTAAGAAGTAGAAGTCTATAAGGTGCGCTAGTTCGGGCAGTGCAGCGACAGATATGTACAGCGAATCTCGGTACGACAAGCCAGAAAAGCCCATTTCTGACGACCGGCGGCAGCTGTCCTGGCACGAGCTGGCTTCCAACCTCCAGAAGCCAGTACGGTACAGTCAACAGCGAAGGGTTCGAGTATACCCAACGCTTCCCGGGCCAGTCCCGCAGCCACTACCCCTCCATCGCGCTCCTCGTCGTAGGTCCAGAAGCGTCCCTTCCACCGCCCTCAACCCTGCTGCTGTTGTCCTCATTCTCGTCCTTCCCTATATCCACCTGCCCTTCCGGTCCCAAAACCTCAACAACAGGCAATCTCGGCAGCGGCTTCTCCCTCCCCACCATGCGACCCGGAACGCTCCTCAATATCGAGGTCGGGATGATTGGGACAGGCATGGCTCGACCGAGCGTGTAGGCGTCCGAGAAGTCGGATGACGCGAACGTCGCTAGGGATTTGGAAGACGTTCGGGAATGGTTCGAGGGGGATTCGATGGCGGCTGCTTTGCGTGGTGGTGTTGTGGGTTCCAGAGCCGAGGAGCCGGGGGCAAGAGCTGGGGTGGGGTCGGTGGCTGCGGGTTTAGCTGGGCGGTGGGGTGGAGTTGGGTTGGGGTGGCGTTTACGGCGGCCTGTGTTTTGGGATCGGGCGAGTGGGCGGTACGGGGTGGGAGGTTGGGAGGTTGCGGGGTGGGCGGTTGGGGGTTGGGGAAAGGTAGGTAGGGGCCGTCGTGTTGAAGAGGTGAGCCGTGATTTCGTGGGCAAGGTGTCGGAGGAGGCTAGGGGAGTACCGTTGGTGCTTGTGAGACCATCTGTCCTTCTGCGTCGTCGTGCATCCTTGCTGGGTGGCTCGATCGGTAGTTGGAGGGTAGAAGAGGTGGACCTTGGTGGTGGTGGGGTTTTCCTCTTCGTACCTCCCTGTGCTGCACTCCGCATAGGCCGCCTGTTGACTCTGTCTTTGGGAGCATTGCTGACTAGTTTTTCCTTACTTCGGTGGTGGTGGTTGGCGAAGACGTCTTGAGTGATGACTATCGTGGGTGTGCTTATGTTCACCTTGCTTCGCGTGTGAGGTGACGGAACATCATATGCTTTTTGTAAGCTTCTTGCCAGCTCCCGAACTTGTGTTGTCGAAGAGGAAGTACTTTTCTCTCCTCGAACTCGCCGTGCTTTGCTGTCCACGAATACGGATGCCTCTGGAACTCTGACCGATAGAGTCACTCCCTCAGTTTGTATTTTGTTGCCACTCCGCACGGTAGCCCCTCCTGGTTCGCGAACTTTGTGAGGATGATGTCTTCGTTCGAGGTACTCGACTTGCTTGCTCAATGGGTTGTGCTGACTCATGGGGTTGTACTTGGATATAGGCCAAGTGGGAGGTGCTTTGGACGGCTGTCTCTGGTCTCGACTATTTGTGTTCAGATTGTTCGAGTCTTTCAATAACCAGCTGGGACGATCTGTCCAGGCTCTTGCGCGATCTGCAATCCCGCTCGGCTTGCGGGTGTTGGGGACCACTCGACCGTTCCAGATGATGAACTTACGGACAGACATATCACCTTCCTCGAACTGACTTCCTCTCACCCCACGCCGGCGCCGGGTGCGGTATAACCAACAAACTCCGGCCACCACGCCCACGAGAATCAATGTGACGAGTAGCGATACAATGATGATGGTTGGCCTCAGATCCATGGAGGCAAGTCTGATGCACCGGGAAGATTCCCAGCCGGGTCGAGGTCATGCCTTGATGAATCGAGCTCATGGCAAATAGGCAGAGCTCTGGGGGTACCTTGCTGACCAGGAAGACTTGAGCTCGTACCAGAGTAAGTTCGACTCTGACTCGAGGATTTCATCAGTCTATAATCGACGTTATTGAGGTTCACCAGACCGAGTTGTGGACCGAGGGTCAGTATCAGTTATTGGATTAAAACGTCAGGAGTGATTGCAAGCAGCATAGTTGTCAGGAAACTCTCGATTCTGTAGTGGGGAGCGGAGAAGGTGGCTCAGAGAGACTGAACAAGAGAAATATAAACAACAAACAACTCATAGAGACCATATAGACTGTATATAGAGAGGAAGCGTTATGCGCACGCCGCTCGACTGCCTTCACTAGGAGCCAACCGGCAATTGCTAAGACAGCGGAGGATTAGAGGCAGTGCGTTCCTCTGCCGCCGAGACAGCAGGGTTCTGTAGACGGAAGTGAACCAATGGCCTCGGACATATTGCATCGAAATGCAACACCAAAACCCAACACGATGGGTCTCGCGAAGTGTTGCAAATCCTAGTGGTTGTATACGGATTACTGTATACTGTATAGATCAGTAGAGCAGACAAGGCCAGGGATCCTAGTCAGTCCGAGGCCGTGGCTGGAGCCGCGAAACAGATGCGACTGCAAAGACAGTTCAGTAGCGATGAAAGAGCGTCGCATGATAAATCAATCCGTCGTGTATCAGTTCTGAGGGAGGATTGAGACGTCGCCATTCGGTTGGTCGAAGCGCCAACCTGAAACTTGTGGATGTAGAACGCGTCTCTCACACATCAGAGTACCTACCTGGTAGCTTACCTGTAGGCTGCAGGTAAGAAATGCGAAGCAAAGCAGCTCAACATCTGAAGGAAACTAGAGCCGCAGCATCCGGATCTGTTGCGGAGCAATCCATGTGCATATTCTAGAAAGCGAAGATGCAGCAGGAAGTTGTACCACCGCTGGAAGCATGCGCGAAAGATGGCCCGCAGGACATGAAACCAAGCTCTATCGGTCTCTCTGACTTCCTCAAGGTTGCCAGGGTAAGTCAAATTCCTTTTGCGCAATCACTTTCACCTTCTGACTCCTGTTCATCATCGGCTGCAACTAGAGAAAGAAGTTTGATCCTGCCGGTCCGTGCACTTGCCTCAGTTGGGTGATGCTTACAAAGCAAAATCACATGCAAATGTACAGATACCACCCAGATCGCCAGGCTGTGTGTAAAGTCGTTGTGATAAAGTCTAGAAGCTCTGTCATAGCGACAGCTGGTAACGTGGCGTGCATCTCACCTCCACACCGTCCGATGAGCTGTAGCCTAACAAATGTGCAGAGACATCTTGAACTATAAGCAAAAACAGCTCATGTATTTGATGCCATCTGCATATTCATGCTGCCCGAATCACAACAAAGCAAATGACCGCCTGCATACTCTCCCTCCACCACACGTTCTATCTGCTCCTACACCCCGCTCTGAATGCTCTCTGAGGTCACCTCTATCATACTACCATGACTGAGTCCTAAGTGACACGAGTTTATATCAAGACAGCAGTCGAAGTGAGCGCTCTCCGGTTGATGGGTCGCTCTTTACCCACTGAGTAGTGAATGTCGACGAAGCCATGGGCCGTCCTCCAGCGGTAGTGATCATAGCTAGGTAATGCACTACCATCGTGAAGTCCCATCTTCATCAGGTCGCCTGAAAGGCCTTGTGGGCAGACCCAAGAGTGTTCTGGCTGATCAGTTTTCAGACATGGCGCACGACTCGACGCATCAGACAAGCACTGGCATCTTACCTCTCCAACGCCATATGACCCACCTCTAACATACGGCGGCTGGACACAGTCGAGGGCGCTTGGCGCAAGGATAGCAGGTATACTGCAGGCCAAGGAAGCTTCAAGGGGTGACCAAACCAGACCAAACGGCTGCACCAGAGAGCCAAACCCGCTGGACAGCAGTGAGGCCGGTGTAGCCAAAGAGCAGCGCTTGCAAGGTCAGAAGCCTGCAAGAAAAGAGAGAAGAAAGTACAAAATAGTCATACACACTTCCCCATTTCTACGCTGTGTGCAGACTTCAGTTGCCATCAGCGCTGGTATAGCGCAGTACCACGGTTCGTCCTCAAGCAATGGTCATTTGCCGAGCTCGAAACCGCACCACATGCATTCGGGCTCACCACACGTCCGTCCGACAGAGTCAGGAAACTCCCCGTATCTATCAGCGATACCGGAGCCTGAAATAGAGCCCCCACTTTACTCGCCGAAGAAAGAGCAAAGAGTCAAGCAACACACCAAAACCCTACTCAGACTCGACGCTTTCCTAGGGGAGTGGCTATCACCTGATTATTTCGACCTTATCACACCTCCTCCGAGCTCACTATTTATGGTAGCGAGTGCGAAGGCAGAGTTACTCCGGCGTGGAGAGTATACAGAATCACTCTTTGATTCGTCTATGAACCGTTCAGGACACTTTCCTGGGGGCTGGAGAAGCGGATGGGGTGGTAACACTCCAACCACGGACAGCGATGATGATGGACCATTGGCCTCGTTACCCAACCTCGGTCAAGCATTACCGACCCGCACCCGAGCCAGTAGCCACAGCAGCATGGACAGTACTGGAAGCGGGAAGGTGCTCTCCAAACTAACAACAGCGCTCATTCCAGAACATGGTGGCTACGTACCTCCTACACCTACATACGCCGTCTCGCCCTCGGAACCAATACCGCCCGGCTACGTCGCCCACGCTCGGGATGCTTGTGTAGATGTCGACTATCAGTGGGACAGTATGCGGGAACCGCAAGATTGGGGCAACGGCGGCGAATATGGTGAAGAGTGGACCGCAATGCACAAGCGGTTTCGGGCAGGTCTGCAGAAGATGATGTCTTGGTACAGAAGCCATGAAGCAGACGAAAGACTCGGAAGCGCGTCCGGTAGCGTACCCTCAGCTCAGGACGTTGCTGAGTCTACGGGTGATCATGTTGAGACAGTGCTCATTCTAGTCACCCACGGGGCTGGTTGTAATGCGCTAATTGGCGCATTGACCAATCAACCAGTACTCCTTGACGTGGGCATGGCGTCGCTCACTATGGCGGTCAGAAAAGAAACCCCCGCGGAAGAATCAGGTGCTGAAGCCGGCTCCGAAACTCAAGGATCATTCGTCTCTCATCGACGATCCTCAATTGACCTGGGACTCTCGGATGACTACGACATGAAGCTCGTTGCTTCCACAGAACACCTTCGGGCTGGATCCAACCCAATGAGTCCATCACAAGCACAGTCACCTCGAATATTATCACCAATCTCCACGTACAGGCATCGGTACTCTTCTGTTCCTTCTGTCAGTGCCCCAATCGATGGAAGATTATTCCTCGGCGAGCCTGCCATCTCTCGAACAATACTGAGGAATGGGCTCTCTGATTTACCACAGAGGAGCTCAAGCGCAGCATCGCCTGCAAGTCCGTTGACAGGTCTATGGAGTGGGCCTTCCTCCGCCGGTGCAAGCCAAGAGAGTGGGGCTGGAAATCCCATCAATGACCCCTCGGTGACGGATATACAAAAGGAAAACCTGCAGAAGGAGACGAAAGACAGAACGAGGATGCCCTCATCTGATCAGTCCACGAGCGGAACAAATAGCACGCGCGGGCTCTGGGGTGCTTCGTCATCAGGAACACCGATTGAGCGGGAGACGGCGCCTAAGCGGAGATGGACTGTCAATGAGCATCGCTAAGCACTCTTTTGACACAATCTTGATATTTGTCCATGATCATACCATGCCTGAGCACGCAATCTCATTCCTAAGGGCCAATTTGGCGTGTTGCCCGCATCAGACGTGGTCTCATTTACCGTGGCGTCTGAAAACTGAGGGTACTCTCTTCTCAATCGATATCAGTTTGCGGGTCTGCTTAGGAGCGTGGTGTCTGGAGAAATTAGTGCAGCTTGATATGAACCTTCACTCTTCCTCATTACCTAATAACAAATTTCCGATCACTACGAGGCTGGCTTTATTTGATAGTGATGCCGTCTTCCAATTCGTAGAAATGTAGCAAGCTACAGCTATATGATCTCAGTACGCTGGAGAAGTTGGACACCCCTTCGGGTGGCCGCCTGCCAAATGTTAGTCCTAACGAACGTCTTACGTTGTCTTATCGGTCGAGCTATCCAGGTTAGTTGACAGGACCATCAGTGTTTTGATCCTTCCGGTCCTGACCGTACGGGTGAGGAAGAGGAAGAGGAAGAGGAAGAGGATGACTATCAACCATCCGGTCTGGATTCCTCTTTTGCTTCCGTCATTGATTAATGTCAATGGAAGCATCATGGCTTCCAGGTTCTGAACATTTTCGAGCCACCGCACACCACTAGGGATCTCGGACCCAGGTGAGTGGTCACTCGGTAGATAGTGACACCAACGACGAACGGGACCATGCACTCCATGTGCGTCTGACGAGGAACAGGATGAAAGAGAGGGACATCTTATGAGGACTATGGGCCGGAAGCAGATGAGACTAGCTGGTGTTCAGCATAGACATGTCGTAACGGCAGACGAGGATGAGGAAGAGTTCCTGCTCCACTGGACAAGAGGCCTCGCGCCTAGGCTGGAAAAAGGGAAGGATTCTTGTCCGTGAAGAAAGCATGAGACTTCATCTGGAGCAATGCCACAGTCATCGACGAGTACTACACAATGACCTGTATTGGAGCATATCAATACGATCAAACTACAGAAGGAACGTCGGATGTGGTGCGAACTGTAAAGGTACCCTTTCTAATTCTTCTGAGACCGGATGATAGGTGTGTACTCGTAATGCAGAAGGTCAGCAATACGTGTCAGGAATCTAGCGGGACACTCTGTTGTACCGCCTAAAACGTGACCCCCTGCCCTATACTCTAAGCCCTAAGCTCGCAAACGCTACCATTTAAACGAGACGACGGCCCCAGCAGCCCAACCCGAGCACTTCGGAGAGGCGCCTAGCCGCAAACCTTCACCCCCCTCTCCCCCACTCCCCTTTCCTGCCCGACAAGCCTGCAACCCCCAACCCCTCACTCACTTCCCCACCAACCTCGCCTCAACCCTCTCCCTCTCCGCCGCCCTAATCTCCCTAACCTCCTCCCGCGAACTATCAAACCGCGCACTAACCTGATTAAACGGATTCTCCGCACTGCGCTCAAACTCCTTCCGCACCACCTCCACCCGCTGCTGCCGCCTCAGCCCCTTCATCTCCGTTTCCAGCTCCGGCAGGCGCCGCGCCTCGAACGCCGCGTACGCCGCCTTAAAGCGCCGCTCCGGGTGCCGGTCCAGCTGCTCGGCGGCCGCCGCGCCGCTGCTGGTTGTGAGGGAGAGCGCGTCGAGGGCGTTGTCGATGCCGGTTGCGTTGAGCGCCGCCGCCGCGGGAGTGCTGGTGGGGGTGGGGTCGTCGAGGGAGGTGAGGTCGAGGCCGCGCGGTTTTTTGGTGGCGGTTTTGGCGTTGGCGCCTTTGGGCGTGGCTCGGGACGAGGATTCTTCGGCGGCGAGGAGGGCGTCTTTTTCGGCTTTTTTGCGGGCGACTTCGGCTTTTTTGGCGGTGGCTTCTTCTCTGTGGGACGTGGGTTTCGGTTAGTGAGCTGGCTGGAAGGGTTGGGCGAGCGAAGAGGGTGCGGGTGGTTTTGGGGATGTCGGAGACGGAGAGCGAGAGGAGTATGGGGGACGGACTTCTTGGCTGTCGACTTAGCCCCCTTGTCCCATTCGCGGTCCTCCGCGACGGCTTTCTTGGCGTTTTCCGCCGACGCTTTCTGTGCGGCTACCTCTGCTTTCTGAGGGTTGTGGGTTAGTTCTTTCCTGAGGTACTATAAGGGGTTGTGATAAGGGGCTGCTTGCCTTGGCATTTCCGGCGACCTTCTTAGTGTTTTCGGCGCCTACTTTCTTGGGCATGATGCTTGAAGAGAGAATGGTTGTCTTCGTATGTCGTGAGGATTGGCGGGAAAAGTGTGCAAAGGACGATGAGTTGATGTTCATGAATACGCCACATTTCTGACGATAGGGCTGAGTTGAGCCGTTGGATTGCCCCGCCACTAGATCGACGCTAGATCCTATCAAGTCAAGAGGCTCGAGCTAAAGTTACCTTAAGTTAGGCAGGAATGAGTCAGCAAGAGCCATCTCCGGGCTTCACGATACAACAACCAGGGACATCTGAACGATCAAAGCATTGTAAAAAGCTGTCTCAATTGCGATAGATCAAACATATAGCCTACACAATGCGCTACAAAAATTGCGCATGTTGGAGGGTCTTGAGAGCACAGGTAACTGGTAGCTCTCTCCAGACAATCAGAACCGACGCCAGGAATGCAACGCCTCCAAATGCCGGCCAGAGCAAGCTGGACCGATTCCTAGTGCTATTGAAACGACTCTATCCACGACCCTGCAAGCCACAACAACGCACAACCTCCTAGTGCCCAAGCCCCTAGAATCCTAGACCCCCATCCTGCTTCAGCTTGGACTTTGACTGCGCCCGGCTTTCCCTTCCGATGTGAAGCGGTGCTATGTGAATCCAGGCTCTGCGCAAGCAGCACGGCTTGCTTGTCGTCAATGGTATCGTTGGTCGTCTTGCGGGTCGCAGCAATCATCTTGCCCAGCTGTATCAGATCTTCCTTCCACTCCGTCTCGTTCCCCGCCTCATCTCCGACCTCCACATTCTGCACGTTCCCAAAGAAGTCCATCACCAGCCTCTTCCTCCCTTCCTCCTCACCTCCCGGGAATAGATCCCACCTCACACCTGGGTGGCTGTGGATCTTCGACTCGTCGTAGCTATCGAACAGGTCCGCAAGCGTCTTCTTCGAGCTCGGTTCTCGCACCTGCGTCTCGAGGAAGTCAAGGTTGTAGTAGGTGTAGCGGTCGATGACGGCGACGCCGACGTCGTTGTCGGCGTGGTGGGAGTAGGAGGATTGATCGATCTCGGAGGAGCCGGTGGCGATGATGTTGGGGGAGTAGAAGCGCGAATACATGGTGTTGGCCTGGCAGGTGTCGATCATGAAGAGCATTTCATTGTACCTGAATCAGTCATCGGTATAAGCCCCAGATATTTCCAATCATGAACCATGGGGCACGCGAAAGATGCCCACCCTACCTCTTCTTCTCCCACATCTGCTCAAACGCATCCGCCAAGTCCCACGCCCCAATCTCCTCGCTATCCTGAAACTTCAGGAATTCGTTCCCGCCATGTCCCGTCATGTACACGAGCACATTGCTGCGCTCGTCGCTGCCCAGCCTCTTGCTCCGCGGCACGTCCTCGCCCAACCGGTCCGTCAGCAGCCGGATGAAGTTCTCCACCGTCACTTCGTACCCGCGGTAATCGACCTCGATGTTGTCGCCGTATAGGTCCAGCGCCCGGTCCGCATTGTTGTAGACGGTGCCGGGGAACGCGTTGCGCGGGTTGCACGCCATGTCGTCGGGTAGCATCAGGATGATCTGCGAGTCGGGGATCCCGAGCCGTTTGACGGTGCGGTAGAGCGAGAGGACGTTGGCGAGGTGTCGGTAGTTGAACCAGAAGCGGGATGTAGAGACGAGGACGGCCCAGTTGCTGGTGTGGGAGGAGAGGATGAGGAGGGGAGACAGGAGAAACAGAAAGGTGGAAAACAATATCGTGGACTTCATTATAATTAGCGGTGTGGGGTCTGCTGGTCCATAGAGATCAGTAGGTAGTGCGGTAGTTGGTGATGGAGGAGATCAGCGCGGGAAGTACTGTAGTTGTAGATATGCAGGGACCAGGGCTAAGCGAACAGGGCTCGGCACGTTTAAGGTAATTTCGTCCCACGGGCTCCTGCCTTACATGTGGAATGATTTGAGCTAGGTACTTGGACATCGTTGCTCTTGGAGTCAAGGGCAACATCATGAGATTTTGATATGTCCGATGTCAAAGTTCTTGCGTACGTCCCGGACATGTACCTTACTCAAATCTAGCATGCGTGAGCTCTTCGACGTCTCAGGAAAGAATACTCCTTCCATCTCAAATCTGGCCCATCATGGCATGAAGATGGATGTCAAGAGTCGTATTGGATACAGAGCTTTGTACAAAACTATGATCTTCCCATACCCCAAGCTTTCAGCTACAAACAACAAATCCCCTGACACGGATGTATGTATATGCCTTATCCCAACCCCACAGCACGCCTGCACACATGCCCTCACAACGCCCTTTCTCAACAATGCAACAAACAAACAATGAAACTCGTCAAAGCTTAGCCATCCCTACTACCCAACCACGACCTTCATACTCAAAGACTCCAAAAAGCCGCTCAAGTCGTCCTTCTTAACCTCAACGACACAGTGCTCGAAGCTATCGATGCGGACCCGAGCATTAGTCTCGTCCACGACCTCCTGGAACGCGTTGCCGAAGCGATTGCGGCCATGGCCTTTTGCTTCCGTGACGCCGTCGTTGTCGCTGTCGCTGTCGTCGCTAGAATTGTCCTCCGCATCTTCAGTGTCGTCGTCTTTCTCCTCGACGTCATCGTTCTCATCTCCGTCGGAATTCTGTCTCTCCTCCCTTTCCCTTCTCTTCTTCTCCCTCTCCGCCTTCTTCGCCTCCCTATTCTTTTGCTTCGCCTCCCTCTTCGCCTTCCGTTCCTGTCGTTCCGCGATGACCAACAGCCCCCCACCGCCTCCCGTCCCAACGACAACATACACGCCCCGCGCCTCATTCAACCCCGCCAGGACAAGCGGCGTGCCTTTCTTGCCCGACGAACCGCGCTTTTCCCGTTCCTGTTCCGCGATCGCTTCACCGACCCAGAGCGCGAGCTTGGTCAGGGCCGCCGGGTGTGTGAAAAGCTGCACGTCCGGGCCTTCTTTGACGATTGCCATGCGGAAGGCACGGAGATGGCGGATCTGCCGCTTCTCGATCAGGGAGGTACCGGTGCGGAGGATGGCGCGATGGAGGTGCATCGCCGTGGGAAGGGCGAGTTTTAGGGCTTCGACGCTGTGTGTAGGCCCTGTTAGTTCACCGTGTGGTTTTGGGTCGTTCTTTTGGCGGGTAAAGGGGTTTTACTTTTCCAGTGCGTCGTATGCCTCCCAAAAGCGACCGATCCACTCTTCGCCCTCCTTATGGCCCTCTTCATCTACCAATTCTCGTTTCTCCGATCTGTTTCGATCGAAGCCTCCGTTCTCGGAAGCGTGAACGCCTGCTTTGCCGACTTCGAGTATGGCTCCGACGACGACGCCGACATCCGTTGCGCTAAGGCAGGCTTTCCAGCCCCAGCTTCGCACGAAGCCCCAGCCTTGACGCATAGGGTTCACGCTGGTTGCCGGCGGAACTAGTCCATCGAGACCATAGAGCGGTGCGTATTTGAGCAACAGCTCACGCAATCGACGCTTGAGATCCATGTCCATGTGCGTGTAGCTCTGCTTGCACTGGCTGAGGCTAATGCCCATCTTTGCGAGGAATTTGTGGAGACGTTTCCTCCCGACGTCGCTCCAGATGTGGAGTTTCGCGGAGAGGTAAGGTGAGTGCAACATGCTGTCGTACAAGGACCAATGCCGGATGAGGAGGAAGCGAGGCTCGGGCGAGAGCCGGATGGAGGTGTCAGTGGGTGAGCGCGCGGTTGTGGGTATGACGCCTGAAACATCCGTCCGGTAGAAGTCTCGTCCTGCGTCACTGAGCTCGGGCGGATTAATTCGCCTTACCTCGTCCCTTAGGACTTGCTGGACCCGTTCCCCTCTTTCACCACGCCAGCACGAAGTCGTTTCGGAATCGGAGAAGGAGACAATGCTAACGCCGGTCATCGTCCGGCCGTACAGTTCGAGAGAGCTCACACCGACGATGGCGTACCAGAGGAGGTCGTTGTCTTCGCGTCCGAGTTCGGAGGCAAGAGAATAGAGAAGTGATGAGATCGGTTCAGAGTAAGAGGCACCCAAAGAGTAGTAGGTGCGAAGAACTACCTCGTGTTTGCGGCGCAGGCGTAGCAGGCGCCTTCGGAGCGTTCGAGCAGACGGAGGCTTTGGAAGTCGTCGAGGTGATAGAGGAAGAGAGTTTCGTGTGGGTGATTGGTCAGAATCAGTAGCATTGTTCGCAGAGTGCTTTTGGTTGGATGTAGAGACGAGTCCATGGCGAACTGGTTTCGATGGGGATGGTGACGGCGATGACGATCTTGAAGCATCCTTGAGCCAGGGTCAGTTATTGCTACAACCTTACGACGCCTCAAAACTTACGGAGCTGCTTCTCCGTCTCTGCCGAGGCCTTCCGTCTTCATCATCGCTCTCGTCAGACCTATCTTCCCGATCAGACGTGGACTTCCGCTTCTTTGACACCCGAGCGTGGTCCACTGCAGCAGCAGAACTGTTGTCACTCTCGGATCCTTCGCTATCGAGTCCATCATCATCCACGTCAGGCATCTCCGCAAGTGTACAGTATGCTTCTCGTTCCACATTCAACTCCTCTTCTACATCTCCATCATCAAAGACGATAATCCCACCCTGTCCAGGCTTATAAGACCGCTGTATTTTCCCTCGATCGACACCCTTCTCTCGGTTCTGCACGTTGCCGTCCACCTCTCTGAGCGCTTGTGGCGCCGATTGCCCACCAAAAACATTGCCCAGATTCCACGGCCGTCGTGCATCTATAACCCATACTTCCACACCGCCATGGCCCTGTGACCCGTCCTCATCCAGGTGCAACCCTAGCACGGTACTCAGATCCACAAGACCACCTACTCCCAAGCAGACCACTACCCCTCCATTGCCGCCATCGGTCGTACGCATTGGCTGGACCAGCTCTTCGCCTGCGCGCGCGAGGTCGCCATAGCCGGACACCGGCTGGATCTTGTGAGGAATGTAATCGCGTTTGAGCAGCGTTGTGAGAATCCGGCATGCGCAGAGAGCGTCCGGATCTAAGGCGACGAGCAACAATACCGGCGGAGAAAGGGGATGGTGGGTCCGTAGGAGGTGAAGGTAGAGGTGAGAGATCAGACTCCGTGGAAGGTACATGATACATGAAGATCATGCACCGGTGAGGGCGTCGGATTTGAGAGGGCACTGCGAGGGGGCATACGCGAACAAAAGCCGCACTGAGCAAAGCCTCTGCCTATCTCTCCTCATGAGAAGCTTTCACAACAGTCAATGCCGAATTGGAAGAGAGCATCGAGAGTGAAAGGTTGTTCGTGGGATAAGTCGCGTCAGGTACAAATGCGAGTATTCCAGCGAAAGACGCGACTTTCGGTCCGCGCTAAGGTACTTTGTCCTTGGTACACTCGGTCCAGGCTAACTTTAAGCGGTTAAGCTAAGATACCTCAACCCGCGCAGATCATGGACGGAGCAACAACGCTCTTAGCCCTAGGTACAGCACGAAGGTCAAGGACATCTTACCGATAGATCTTCCCAAGACCATATCTGAATCCCGCGACAACCCGCATTCGACTTGCGTACGGTAAATCTAATAGCTACTTACGATGTGCGCCATCGTTGTGGGACGGCTCGCCGGATTTGGGACGTCGATACTGAAAACCGCATCCGGTCCTCCCTGTCAAGCAACTCCATTCATGTCTTATAGCAACAAATTCCTCGTTCTAGTGTTCTCTTTGTATCCTCTGCAAGCAGCGTTCCCTTTCTGCTTACAAACTCATCTGTTCTTGCCATCAATGGCTATGTTGGCTCGACCAGCGCAAACGCTCGAGGTTTGTGTCGTGGTAGCCACTCTTCGTTGTCTACCCATGCGTGGTATTACAATGTATCTTATAAGTAGTTGTACGAGGAGCAATCTAACATGCTTTATTCTGTTCAGAGACTGCTTCTCTGAAATTTTCATACCTCCTTATACACTAGTGGTCAGTCAGCAGTCACAGAAACAATTAGCTCGGCAGGGCCAGCTTGCTAAGTACCTTGCAATCTTGAAGCATCACTCGAAAGAGTTGATGTATACGAGCATTGTTGGGCATGGCTGCATCAATGCCGCAGACAATTGCCGGGAGACCCTACGCAGATTATCTTGGAGCCACTACTCGCGCAAGGCTCATCGAAATAGTCAATGAATTTGGTCTTGTCCGGGGACTAAGTCACCTGAACAAGGTAAAGCTTCTCGATGCGTTCAAGGAACACATCGAGGGCCTGAATCCCCGGCCAACTGGGCACCGAATCTACAGAGCCTTTGGATTTGCGCCTTCACGACCTCCTCGAGTGCCCCCAGCTCATCCGCCGCCACGAGCCCGTTCATCACGCCTGCATCCACAAGGCCAGCCTCCTCCGGTGCCGCCACAACTTCCTCCAGCAAGTCAAGCTCCTCCAGCGCCATCACAAGTTCCTCTCCCAGGTCAGGCTCCTCCAGTCCCGCCACCAGCCCCCCCATCAGGCCAGGCTCCTGGGGTGGACCCAGCTCTGCCGCCGCCACGAGCCCGTCCATCACGCCTGCGTCCACTAAAGCAAGCTCCTCCGGCGCCGCCACAAGTTCCCCCACCAGGCCAGGCTCCTGGGGTGGGCCCAGCTCTGCCGCCGCTACAAGCTCTTCCAGCAGGCCAACCTCCTCCACTGACACAACAGATAGAACTTCCTGTGAAGAGGATAGAAAAGCCGAGGTCTAGACCTGCAGAGCCGAATTCCACGGATATTCAGGAAATCCTCCGTCGGGTGCTCAAATCTCTCGAACAGAAAGATCCGGAGCTTACCCCGCCATATAATCATGGGCTCAGCATTGATCCAGAAGCAGACGATCCTACATACACGGCACCTTCAGATGGAGGGCTCACGGTGTCCGACGCTCAGGCGTTCATGACCGCCCTTCAAATTGCTCATCCCATTGGTGATGGCCCCGAAGTTTCCTTCGTAAAGATGGTATCCTCAGGGTCACCCGCAAAGTACCGTTTTGCTGATAGCAACGACACCTATCCCTTTCGTGGGAGAGGGCCAGTCTGGAGAAACAATTCTTGCGCGGTCGATACTTGTATCGTGGCGGGCATGTTTCTCAACGCAGGGTTAACGACGGCAGATAAGGGTACCGAAACGCGCACATCTTGGACGACCTCACTGACACCCTTACAAGAAACATTTTTAGACGCTATCAACTCAGATTGGAAGAGCATCTCATCGGAGGAGAGCATCGATCTCCGGGATGTATTTTTCGACATGTACATCCGTGCCATAAACTCAACTCGCTCACAACGAAATACGGCGCCTGCATTGAAGAAAGGCATGTTCATGCCGGCGGTCACCGTCTGGGAGCTCAGTACCATGAACTGCCATCAATTTACGTTCTTGACGAAAAGATTTCTCAACGTGTGTAAGTCATGCGGAACCCGGACGGAGCCTCCTAAAGAAGATGTTCCCGAGAGCAGTGTGGCTATCGAGATCAAAAACAACGAACACAAGCAAACACCGCCACCATCGTTCGAACACTTGCTAAGAAACTACTTTGGCTACACCCCACTGAGAGATTGCGGCAAATGTAAGGCCATAGGCACCCGATTCAGACGCCGTCTGATCGTTGGCGATCTGCCTCCGAGACTCGTGGTCGAACCCCATGTTGAATACAGGCACATGCCGGGCTACGCATCGGATGAAGTTTCCTTCGATTACGAGGATCCCGATGGCACCGTGCGCCACGCGACTTACCGCTGGCTTGGCGGAATCTACTTATATAACAATCACTACCGGACATACTGGAATGACTCCGCGGTCGGCGACAAACGCAAGCTCCTTCGATTGTATGATGGGCAGCATGAGGGTGGGATCATCATAGGAGGCATCGAGCCTAAAGCTTCCGACCCCGAAAACAAGGACCAGAGAATCATCCATGAAGATTGGGAGGATGGAACGGATCTTCTTTTCTACGAGCGGACGGACAATCCGGTGGTGGAGAGTCTATGCGCTATTGTGCAGAAAGCGGCAGATGCTCTTGACAAGCAGGATGGGGAAGGAAACCACCACCCCGGGGGTGACGGCGGGGATCACCAACCGGGGGGTATCGGTGGGGATCAACCGGGAGGTGATGGTGGAGATCAACCAGAGGCGACGGTGGGGGATTAAACCAACCAGGTCGCGATGGGTAGCACCAAGAGGTATGGCAGAGGGATGGAATTGGACTAATGGATATCTGATCGCTCTGATCATAAGCCGTCGTTTTCAGCATCTGAGGGGGTCAAACCTGGAGTAATTAGGGCTTGTACGATTTGATGGGATTCTTAAAGGAGTCCGGCTGTTTGAATAGTAAAGAATTCTGCACCGGGCTTTTGTAGAATGTTTAGGGCGACACACTATAGTCTAATTGCAAAGCTGATATGGAGGTTGATGGGCACCTGAAGTTAAGATCCTATAGCGATCAGGCCAAGGCAATAAATGTGAACTCCCCTAAAGAACCTGATGCTGTATAGCACGAGTTAAGGTTCAAAGTAAATGTCAATTACTGTTGGCCCAAGCTCCTTGAACCTCAGCCTCTAGTACCTACCTATACAAACCACAAATAGGCACTCTATACATGTGAAAGTCCGAAAGTCCCATCGTTCGGAGCTGAATGCCTTACGACTTACGATCTAGAGCCTAATGCACAGCTGTACAGGTCATAACTCGCCATTTTGAATATTAGATGGTCGTTTCACAATTCACTTTACTGCCGCCGTCGAACAGAAGATTGGCTTCGAAAGCTGCGCTCGTCCGCAAAAGCTCCGCTGTCTTTGCACGCTCATGCACAGCATTCTTTACCTTGTGAAGCTTACAGCGGTACTACGTGGCTCGGGAGTGCAAGTTTGTGAGGTGACAGGGCTGTAGCTTTGCCAGAGTGTAGTAATCACTACCGGCTACCTTCAAAAGCGTCTGCGCATTCCTCCTTGGTCCTTGTTCGCCGATGAAGCAGTCCCGGGCCTCAACGCTCCGAAATATTTAGGATAGCGAGTTGTCGAGGCCGCCGACGCCGGAATGGAGCTCAAGCGTGGTATCGAGGACCTACCAATTGAGACGCAAGAGGGTATCTTCAAGCATGTTAGTATGCCGGTCAAATGGAAGAGGTTATGCTCATTGTATGGTAGTCCGCAACGAACGACCTTCTAGCACTCGCCCTTGTGTCAAAGCATTTCCACGACCTTGCAAGCGCTCAGCTATATCGCGTCCTCGAGTTCGATCTTGTGGACACGGGCGACTTGGACTATAATTCCCAGACCTCAAGAGCAACGAGCGGTCTGGAGACGCTGGTAGCAAGCGGCCATGATTATGCGAAGTACATCAAGGAACTACAGCTGGGTGCACGGGGCACGGACGAGCGCACATGGAGGCCTCCCGGAGATCACTTCGTTAGCGGCCGGTTGCTAAACACGTTGCTACTATTGACGTTGAAGAAAGCAAGAGCCTTGGAGACATTTCAGTGGGTCACCTAGTGTTTTAGAAGTTTGTGGCTATTCATGACTGACGGAAACTACGTGTAGGTGGAACCTTCGAACTGAACTGAGTCGATCTGTGTTTAAAGCCCTTCATGACATTAGGGGTCTACAACACCTCCGGATCCGCCTAAAGGCAGGCTCATCCACACGTCTTGAGCCTCCGCCCCCGCCCCCACCCATGCCTATAATAACCAACTCTATGTCTGCGCCAAATCCCCCCAGTATACCATGGGTATTCACAGTCAAGGTCCCGAGACCACCGCAGCCCACAAGACCATCCAACGGCTCTTCAACCTTTTCAGGGTTCAAGGTGCTGAGCAGTTTGGCAGTGCTTGATATGGACACGCTAGATCACGTACCTGAACTCGCTCAGTGCCTTCTCTCATCGGCTTGCACGTTGAAAAGTTTAGAACTCTCGATATCGGAGGCTATGGCTCTGAGGGCCCGGAAGCCTGGCGCACCACAAGAGTCCGATGACGAAACAGATCCAGACCTTGACGAGAATGAAAATCCCTGGGCGGCGCCTCCCCCTTTGCCGCCACCACCTGCTGCAGCAAATCTGGGTTCTCTACCTCAGTCGAGCGAAGCCGATATCCGCAAAGAGCGCCTTGCTCAAGAAAGTCTTCTAGCTCGAATCTTTGGTCTAGAAAATTTGAGTGCTGAAGCCCAGAAGATGGACAAGGAAACGGAAACTGTTGCGGTGAAGCCCAAAGAGGACGCGCAAAGGGTGTTTCTGAAAGACCTCAAGACCGTAATGTCCAAGCTTATCATTGCAACCTCGTCGCAGAATGGGAGTACATTCAAACCACAGAAAGCACTTGACATGGTTGAGAAAGCGGCTGAGAAGTACCTTAATGCAACTGACAAGGCAGAGAGTAGCTCGTCAAAGAAGCCTGGCAAGAGTCTGGCGCATGGTGGGAAGAAACTTTCCACGAAAAAAACTGTGCCGATTTCGAACAAGCTGAGCGCTATGGGACCTCCACCTGGAGCGGTAGCATCTAGTAGTGAGTCAGCAGACGTGTTGATCAACTTCGACTTCGATTCATTCTTGGATCCATTATCCAACGACAATCTCGTCGCAGAGAACGAGCACAAGGCAAAACACTCCAAACCTCCGATGCCGTTATTTGTCAAGCCCTCGGATATGCCGCCAAAGATCGCTAAGCAGCCCAACCATTTTGGTAAAAATTCAGAAAAGAAAGTGCCGACTTGGACAGGTCCATTCAAGGCAGAAAACTCCAAAGTAGCCACTCATGCAACGTCCAAGGGCAAGGCAAAGCTTGTCGACGCGACAGAACCGGCCATAGGTGCGAGAGTCGACGACGAAGACGAAGATGAATCTGATGGCCCGGGACTCTTCGACACACCCGCCGACGCAGTCAAGGCAGGTAAACGCTCACAGACGGAGGCTGATGTCACAGATGATATTGACATCGAGCACCCTGACATAAACACTCTTGACGAAGGTGATGACCAGGAGACCGATGATTCATCGGGTCTTGGAACCGAGGCGAAGGCTAACGATTTCTCAAAAACTGAGGAGACGCTGAAAGGTCCGACGTCAGCACTGTTGACAAACGGGACGACCGTGAGCGAGCATGTGCCACAGAAGACGGCTGATGACAGACCGGACTCCGCAGTAAGACCCGCAATGTCTGTCGCTGACGGGCAGGCCGCCGATACGGTTCAACTCTCACCACACCAGGCAATGCAGGACTATGTACGCTCCGTGCATGGTCTTCCATTGGAAAATTTTACTCTATACCTGATCCCAATCAAGCCTTCAGTGCTGTCGAGAGCCATTGATCTGACAATGCTGAAGAGTATCACCCTGCTCAATGTCGGACCCCAAGGCGGCTTCTGGTCGGTTATGGCCAAGAAACATGTCGAGACCCCATTACAACTCCGGTGTATTCAAACAGACAATGTCACGCCATCGTTCCTGTCATGTGTAAATAGTCTTTCGAGTCTAACGGAGCTCTACATATTAGAACGCAGTAGCAAAAGCAAAGTGGAGTCTCTGGCGCCCAACACTGTGGTCGGGATCGAAGACATCCGTCAACAGGCGCTCACCAAGCACATTCGAACCCTCAAGAAGCTTATGATCAAGAACGAGAACGAAAACGGCCACACCTGGGACCTCAACGGGAAGACGACGAGGCTGATAACGACAAAAGGCCACAATTTGACCGAACTCGCCATCAGCTTGGACTCGCGGAACTCTGTAAGCACCACCCCTGCACCCTGAAATCCTCTCCCCACCCCGCCTCGAACCGGCACCAAGAAAAGAAAACGAACCCCCCCCTCGAGACACTGATCCGAAGAAAACTGACACCATACGTAGCACCTCTTCATGCAGAACTTCTCCGGCCTCAAGAGCCTCTACGCCCTGCACATCCTCCACTTCCGTTCCGACGACACCTGCATCTGGGTCTTCCGCGAGCTCCGCCGCTTCATCGTCGACAACGTCGCGCAGCATCCCAACCTGCCCCTCGAATACCTCGCCCTCAAGGACTCCGTCTCCCAGCTGGCGCGTAACGTCAAGGATTTCACCACCATCCCCGCAACGGATAAGAAGACGAACTCGAAGCAGAAGGTCGGCGGAACTGGTGACGCCGTTATCGCCACGGCCACGGGCACGGCCACGGGCGCAGCTAGTACCGGTGGTGCTGGCCCCGTGTCCGGAGAGGAGTCCACGGCCGACAAGGACAACGGTACCGGCGATGTCGTGGCTGGCGGCAGCGAAGACGCCGAGGAGGCCGACGACGAAGACGAAGGGTTCCTGGCCAACGGGCTGAAGATCGAGACGATCGATGGGTATTTCTTCTCCGATCTGCCGGAGGTCAAGATCTTCAGTCGGGAGATACGGCTGGGTAAGTTATGATAATGTTGGGGAGTTTGAGTGAGAGTTGATTAGTTTTTAATGGCTTCATGAGAATGCGAATTGATGATATTGCTTGGGTAGCGAGTGAGGTGGGAAAGGGGTAGCGTAGCGTAGCGTTGCGTAGGTAGATTGGCGTCCGGTGGTGGTGGGTTGGGGTATACAGTACACATGTAGATGCTTTGATCACCATGAGGGATTAATGGTTTTGGGAAGGTATTAGATAAAGTGTTGCTTGCCATTTGAGATCTCGGGGTGCCTTGGGTCGTGATTTGACATGACGTGCTATACTGTGCCGTGAGGAGATGAATGTGTTGAGCCTTAGTGGGGAGGGGGATTCTGGGGGATAAGGCGACGCTGGGGAACTGTCCATTTCCGGGGTTTGAAGTCAGTTGGATTGGAAACGGGAGTGTAGATATCCATCCGAGCTGAGCAGATATGTATTGTCATCCAGATAGATCCTCCACGTCCTGAGAGGTAGGCAATGGATGTTGGGCAGCTGTGGAGTCGATATGCGAGTTGATGTATACACACGGTCAATGGAAAGGACTAGGACACCAGTGCTTCGACAAATGAGCTTGCCTAGTGAGAGTGGCTTTCAAGTAGTCTGAACGGCTGAGTGGATGGTATTAGACGAATACATCCGCTGGATACATGGAACTGAGATTTCCTGGCATCGAAGATATCATTGACCGAATCCGGGAGATGAGATTAACCCTCATCTCTTTTGGTTGTATATCCTGCGGGTCGAACTCGATGTTCATATCAAAATGAATTCATATAGACAAAATATGCAAACTCCGCTTCTCCCAATTCTATATAAGCCTGTGTGGATACCGATATTGACAACGACGTGGATTCCGAAGTGGATTTTTGATTAGAAGGTGCCCGCCGGCCTGGCCAAATTTTCTTCACGGCTGCACAAGAGAAATATTTTCACCTCCTAAGCTTCCTCGATCACTCGTAAAGACTGCAAAGTTCGCCATCGGGATTCAAACAATCGATGTTGCCGAACCCAAGCTGCAAAATGCCAACCGAGCTGTCTCCTTGAACCACCGCACCAGAATCGTCACCGGCACTTGGAACCGGAAAGGGATAGAACAGCTTCGCTTCCGCCGCACTGCCCTCCTGCCTTCGTACCGCTCCGACCGCCTTCTTCAGCCCTCCCGGCACAACATACGGCGGATGTAAATTGAGATCCTGCATGCGAATCGGATTCGAGTCCCTCGTCTCCGAGAGGAGGCCGTTCTCCCGCTTGAAGATGTTCAGCCACTGCGCGTTATCGGCCGAGGTCTGGTTCCAGGGATCGTCGTCGTCGAAGATGATGCGGCGGCCTTGATCTTGGAGCATTTTGTCGCTAGGGATGATGCCTGCTTCGAGGAGGTTCTTGACGTACCGTGTTAGCAAGCGCTCGAGGCGGCGGTAGCAGTTGGCGTCTCGGATGTGAAGGTCTTGGGGATCGGAGGTGGCGGCGAGGATGCTGCTCCCGGGGGCCATCGCGTCGGCGGAGAAGGGGTACATCGATGCGCGGTCCTGGGCGATCATGTACGGGGGCATGGCGTTTTCGACGAGACGGTCGACGTGTGGCTGGAAGCCCCAGTCTCCAGTCCAGTGGGACATGTCGGCTCCCGCTTTGAAGTGCGCGGCCAGGTGGTCGACGCGGCATTGCCAGGTGGCGAACAGTTTCGGGCAGAAGCCGCAGGAGCACTTGATGTCGTCAGTGGCGGACTTCCACTTTTCCATCATGTCGTCGAACCTGCACTCGTGTACCAGACGGAGATGCTGGCGGAGATGATCCTTGCGGTAAAAAGTTCGTTCCGACAGCGTCTTCTCCTGGCACGTGCTGTAGTTGTGGGTCTCCAGGTGGCCGGGTTTGGGGTTTGCTGTATTACAAAACACGCAAACGGTGCCGCCCTGCGGTGTTTTTGCCACACCACCAAAGGGTGCACATGTCCACTTCTCAAGGGCTAGGTGAAGGGACTTCTCATGGCGTTGCCAGTCGTACTTGGCTGGAAAGGCGTCGGTGCAGAAAGTGCACTGATAGATACGTGCGCCGCGCGCCTCGTTAGGTTTTCGATTGCTGTTGACTTGCCGTATTGTACGGCGTCGCCGTCCTCTCTTCTCCATAGACCCAAAAGAGCCTTGAGAACGATGGGAAAAGGCAGAAGCAAACGACATGTCTGAGTTGCTCGAATGACCTGTGTTCAAACTACTCATCGAAGGCGCCCTGAAGACGGAGAAACTAGATTGGTCGCTCGAGTTCTGGCGAGAACGAGCACGGCTCTCGGAGCGAGATGACTCTTCAGGATTGTAGCGGGTAGTTGCAACAGCATTGGCGATAGCGGAGACGGAAGCGGGTTCATGTTCGGGAGGCGATTGCTTCCACCGTTCGAGAGGACTCATGTCTCGAATATATTGATGTTCGATCTGAGAAGCTCCGTAAGGGATGTCGACGGCTGCGGAGCGGCCAACGGCAGGTGATGCCGCACGGATGGGTCGGACCCTGCCTCTACGACGGGCGTTTGCGAGCCAGTCGGAGATCTGAGTTCGTTTTAAACCTGTCTGCTTCTTCAACTCATACTTTTGGCGTTCGCTTGGGTAAGGTAGATCTGAGTGCTCGGCGAACCAGTCCTTCAAGACCTTGACCGCTTGCTTGGAGAAACGAGTACCACTTTTGCGGGCGATGCTCTCACCTTCATCAAGGGAAGGTGCTTGGAAAGATTGCTTCGCTTTCGTATTAAGAGGAGGAGCGCCTCCGTTCAGGCTAGGCTCTTCGAAGACTCCAGGGAAGCCGTCCAGCTGCACGCCATCTTGTTGTATCAAACTGCAGTTTCTGAACAGCGCGATACAACTGGTACAGCCCTTTTGCATCATCCCGTGGGCTGCAATGAAGCATTCTAGGTCCCGTCCTCGACAGTAGTCACAAGCTCTTTCGGGCCTGTACATTGGTCCCAGACCGTTACCGGACGTGCCGGAATTGGGTAGATTATCCGTAAACGAAGGGGCAGGTGGAGGTGCAGCTGGATCTGTTCCATCCTTGAAGAAATCCTGAAAGAAGATATCCGGATCTTCGATATTGTCGAGTATGGCTGGATCTGCATTATAGGCAAGGAAATCTCTCAGGCAATCCTCCTCGATAAGACCTTCCGCAGCTTCCTCGAAATCAAAGTACTCCATGGAAAGGAGATACCACGAACAATGGCAAACGAAATCAAACGAAAGAAGACTCAATGGAAGTAAATATGAACACTCTGATCACGCTCTAGAAGCTAGAAGGTTAGAAGCTAGTAGTGATGACTCTTCAGGTACAAGGACGGGGTTGCAGCTGGTGATTGACAAGTTGCGCCCTTCCGAAACCCGAAAGGGTATAGCACTGACAGGATGACAACTATTTGTACGAAGGTACCTACCAATCCTCTACCTAAGTTACGAGGCAATTATTAATGCGAGATGAGGCGAGATGAGCTGTGCATCACGTGACCTAGTATATTGTTAGTGTTCAAATGTACCACATCCTGTAAAAGAAATGCTCCTCAGGACGCAGGAGTTACTCTTCAATATTATCCATTGTAATCCATCACCATATTGTAAATTACGAGCGCTGGAGTTATGAATCAGATATGGTGTAGGGGTTTGCATCACTTGCTCTCATCTGTACCATAGCTGCACGGCCTGACCACTGCTATCAAGTACGTGGAATCAACATAAGTTTGTGACTTCAGATACCTTTCTCTTTGTTAACAGTAAGGTAATTCTCAAAAAATTTCAAGTTCCAATACTGGGAATCGAACCCAGATCTGCTCGGGTCATCACGTGATGAGAGCGAGCGATGCTAACCATTACACCATATTGGATGATTGTTAGTTAGTCATGTAATTTTCAATATGATTGACATAAAGAATTCGCTCAATCCATTCGGACATCTGTGCCAGGACCGGGTGTCCGTGTTCGCGACAATGTCTAAATGATTTGGTAATATTGGGCCCTCAGAACTTGTCAATAGTCCCAAGCCAGCTATGCCATAATTGACCGAGCTAATGTGTGAAGCTTTGACCTGCAGAGCAGGGCTGAAGAGCAGGGACAAGTAGGTAGGGATCTCCGTAGTTAGCGAACATAGAATCCCCACGTAACAACAGCATCACAGAACAAGAGGCGGAAAGAACTTCAGGTCGTGTCCAAGCCCAGTGTGTGGGAGTAAATTATCATGATCTGACCCGTGAGGTGCTGCAAGCAGCCCACTACAAGAACATATTGTTAGTTGCGAAGCACAACACCTATTACTCGATGTGTTTTGGTCACAGAGGGTTACAACGGAGCAATGGCGGCTATATCTGCTAATTGAAGTAGCTAACAACAGTTAAATACTGCCAGTACCCCTTTTCGTGCTTATAGAAGACTGCTTCGAAGTGCACCTGCAATACCGCCTGAAATACCACCTCCAACTTCAACCTAGACAGGATGTGGCCATGCAGCCTTCGAGGGACACAACCTTTACCCCCAAGTCGGAACAGTAGCTAAAGGCTCGAGTTAATAGCACCGTGTGTTGTAGGCTACAACAGGACCTGTTAGCCTGGAACCATAATTGTATTGGGACGCGCACTTACATGGGTATATCGAAAGGTGTTACCCTTTCATGATAGGACCACGGGTTGTGCGGATGATGTAGCGCAGAAACTCGTTGGCAGTGAGGGTAGGAAGCCCGCGGTTCTTGACTTCATCATCATCCGCTCTGATGAGCCTGTCGTTGACCAGGACCCAATCTCCAATATCTGCATCATCAGCAGTCTGAACATCAGAGCCTTCACCTTGCTTCCGAAACAACTGAACATTGCGGGTGGCCATTAAGCCAGGCGAGGCTTTGCGGAAGTTCAGTTCACCTAGACGATCATTAAAGGTGTTTTTCAACGAGAATTCCATTACAAGAATCTCTGTTCGGGGATTTCCAAGACGTCTGAATCTGCAAGGATGCAACCGCGTATACCTCGGGCCCATATCTTTATAATACCAACAATCCCAACAATCTGCCAAGTTCTAAGAGTGGCATTTCGCGACATGCCTGGGACACGAGGCCTGGCGGGGTTTCGGATGTTGAGAAGCGTACAAGACCCGGAGAAATTGCCTGGTTGGTAATCAGGATTGTCCAGCCATTGTTCTTGCTTGTCAAACGCATCAACAGCTTCCGAAGTTAATGGTGTATACTGGTACTCCTGCATCTCCCTTTGTACTTCATCGCCGATCTCCTTAGCCCAGGTAAATGACGTGGCGCTCGTTAATCGATCATCATGGTATGAGATTCCTAGACTATCATACCCTTCCAGACAGCGCCCTTGACTCTTCGCAATTTCCCTCATCACCACCATACGCCAGTAGCGCTCATGCAGGTCCACGTCGGTTTCTGACTTTCTTTCCGCCTTGATTCGTTCCATTATGGTGAGTGACTTGTCATCTTCACTGTGGACAGGTCCTTGACGTGACTGTGACTCCATGTCGGTATTGGCGCTGGTGCCGGAAGGCTGTTGTGTGTTAATCTCAGGTTGCTTCGTTTGCATAGGGTCTCCGTTATTTTCCGGAATCGGGAAGTCAGGTCTGAATAAGATCTTTGCCACGCGCGAGGTTCCACGCCGGCTAGGAGAGACATCCCATTCGCATCTTTTGATTGCACCCCATATCTTCCCGTTACGCTGCGCCGTATCTAACGCTTTACCGTAAAATATCCCCTCCGAGTTTTTCGTGTTCTCCTCGACAAGATTGTGCAAGCAGAGCGCATAATGGTCGCGAATCGACCAACCCCTCTTATTCGGCTTCGGCCTCGAAAATTTCCGCGAACCCGCCTTCTCGCCCTCCCTCAGGGTACGTTTTACATCTCGCAGCTTCGGACCTTGGCTCCTCTGTCTTCCCTGTGTCGCCGCTTCCTCTTGTGCAGGCTTGATAACTGATTCGAAGAGCTCTAAGAAGTATGGTGCAAACAAGTCGGACCCGATCCACGCAGCCAGGTCCTCTCCCGATTCAAGCTCTAGGGCTTGCCGCAATTTGTTCCAGTCTTGGTATGTAACGGCCCTATCAGCCATCTCGGCGTAGCCTACAACAGGTGATATTTGAAGGACTTCAGGAAAGGAGGATGTTAGTGTAAAGTACACTGACGCCAGGTAGTTGTTGGTTGAGTAACATTGGTTCAAGTGGATTTGGCGAAAGTGAGGTGCGTGAAAGTGAGGTGAGTGAAATTGGGGTTGGAAAAGGTATCCCATGATCTGTGAAATTCATACCATCCGCCATCCGCATCGTGTCTTATCTACCGTATCTATGTAATGTTCAGTGAATACAAACCCTAAACTCGCTTCAGCTTCATTTTAGAAAGGAAGCTAAAAGTACAGCAACTGAGGTAAATTAATAACTGGTGGAAAATAATTGGATACTCGGGTGGCTTGGGTTGGAAAAGGGTAACAACATCTCAGGAACGTTTCTGGTGAGGGCATTGACCGGGTCCCTTAATTACTCAGGTCATTGAAGCCCAACCCATCTACCAGAAGCCTGCTCTGGCGTAGCCTACATGACATCCAGTGCGTGATTGACAGCGAGTGATGCTAACCCCTACACCATATCAATTCAATTTGTCGCATCTTGACAGATATTGCTGAAAAATGGAGATTGACCTTAGTCGGCTCTCGAACCAAGAACCTCCCCAGCACGCAACACTTGTGTTTGTTTTGTGATTTCAGCGCCTTTAGTCGCCTAAAACCACGGATGCAGGTTGGATGGTCTCACTAAAACCTCGGATGATCCTACACTAATTCTGAACTTTAAGGTTTTTTGTGGAGCTAACAAGCAAGAAATTGAAATTGTGACTGTGTAATTCATTAATAATTCATTACAAATTCATGAAGAATCTATTCATAACTAATTAGTGATTAGAGGTTAGTGTTAGGGAGTTAGGTGATTAGGATTAGAAAGTTAGGGTTAGCAATATGAAATATATTGAGAATGCATTTCAGATACATTAGTGTGTTTGTGTGTTAGAGGTTAAGTTAGGGCTAACATATTGTGAATTGATTAGTAATATATTCAAAGAAATTGAACCTCAGTTGATCTTGAGGTGTTTCAGAAGGTCAGATGGTCTCCTGATAAACTCTGTCAAGATCATCTGACATTTTAGTGAGACCATCTGACATGTGTGGTCCCTAAAACCAACTGTACCACAAAAGGTCATCAGATGAATTGCTGACCAATTCATCTGCTAAAAGGCATATATAAGCGCCTGGTATCACAGTTTATACCAGGTAAGAAGGGGGACACTGCTTCAAGCTTCGGCAGTCCGAGCCAGTAACTGGAGTGGACGTGGAAAGCTTCGTACAACCACTTTCCTGCATTCTAAGATGTACTATTTGTGATGCAGGGGTGGCTTTCGGTCGCGTTCAGCGCATGGGTAAAGAGTTGGCCACTGCGAGCAGTAGGAGTACAAAGTTCCGTAGATATCTTACTGGGTAGGTAGTGTGAATGGTGACGCCGTCGAGCGAACCTCCACTGGGGCGAGAAAGAAGCCTGTAACAAGAGGTATTTATCTACCTCTACTTGCAGTTTATATTTCTCTACGCCCTCTTTCGAGTGATGACAAGCAGTAAAAATGTGAGTGCTTCAGGAGTTGAATGTATCGATTAAAACGGCCGTCTACCCTGCGCGACGACGCCATCGTCTCGATGGGCCTGAGGCATCGAACGCCATAGGATACCTGTGAGCATGGCACGACGAGATATATTACAGATGACAAGGAAAGAAAGGGGACAATAAACACAGGAGAGCCTATCCCTAAGCTTCAAAGAAGAAACCGGTATCAAGCGTCCGTTGAATGACTGCTACTCGCATCACACCACGCCGCGTCGGATCGCTCACCCTCGGTCCTGATAGCTCGAAGGTTTTCGCTCTCGATCAAAGCCGCGCGACGACCCACCACCAAACCCGCCCCGGCGATCACCACCAAACCCGCCCCGACGATCACCACCGAACCCGCCCCGACGATCACCACCAAACCCGCCTGGGCGATCACCACCGCCTGACCTGCCCCCAAAGTCGCCTCCGGAGCGCCCACCGAACCCTCCCCTTGCGCCGCCGCGGCCCCCGAAGCTGGATCCGCCATCGCTCCTCCCTCCGTACCCGCCTCTCGCACCAAAGTCGCGACCTCCGCGATCGCCACCCCCGCTGCGACCCTCACGATCGCCACCAAAGTCGCGGCTTCCTCGATCACCACCAAACTCTCCCGACCTCCTTCCATAACTGCTGGCGTCATGTTTTCCGAACGAAGCTGCACTCCTTCCGGCGAGAGGGTTGTCCTCTCTGCCGATGCTGTCCTCTCTGCCGATGTTGACGCCCTCCACTCTGCTGAGCCCCATCTTCTGGACCAACATCGGCGGTACCCTCGGCGGCGGATCCCAGCCCCAGCCGAATTTGAACTGCTCGTTCAGCGCGTCGATCAGTTTCTGTTTGTTCGTAACCCATTGGTAATATCCTATGTTGGCCATGTACATCCTGGCTTGGGAACCCTTCTCCACCGCCTTGCTGGCGTCTCCAACCTGTTGCAGCGTTTCCGCAACGGCCTCCGGCAGTTGGGCGCCTTGTGTCATGTCGACCGTGGCAGTCTGTAGGGTTTGATCTGCGTCGAGGGGCATGTCGCCTAGGCGGTGGCGAGCTTCGCGTACTTCGAGGGGTGAGATAATCAGCCAGCCTTCACCGGTCTTTTCGCCTCTGCCGGTTCGTCCGATGCGGTGGACGTAGGCCTCTGCGCTCGCCGGGAGACCCATTTGGATGACGTGCGTGACGTCGGGGAAGTCCATACCGCGAGCGGTAACGTCGGATGAGAACAGTATGGCAGACTTGGCGGTCCTGAATGCGTTTGCCGCACTCGTTCGTCCGGCCTGCGTCAACCTTGAGTGTATCTCAAGGACGCGTGCTGGATCAAGCAGGCCACGGCCGAATTGGCTGCTCTCGCCTACTCTGCGGAGGTTTCGAAAAAGTTCAGAAGCGCAAACGACTTCCATCGTCGTGCCAAAGTACACCAGCGCCTTGAAGGGCTTTGCACCTGGTTCGCCTTGGTTGTAACGATCGAGTTCCCGTTTGCATAATTCCAATAGAGCAGGCAGGTTATTCTGGAACCCTTGGGTAACGACAATTTTTTGAGGGACCTTCTCATGCGTAGCTTGCTCGCCTTCCTGGACCGTACGCACGAATTTAAAGTCAGGCTTCATCGTCTGCCGGACAACCCGCATCACTTCCTTTGGGACCGTGGCCGAAAAAAGGAGAGTCTGCCGATCAACTTCACGCCTATCTGGTAAAAGGTTCTGTATTTCACCGATTTCTTTGGAGAAACCTTGGTCTAGAAGTCTGTCCGCTTCGTCCAACACAAGCGCACTAAGTTTCGGGGCGCTTACTCCGGAGTACTCATCCGACAAAAGATCATGGAGACGTCCGGGTGTACCCACAAGTAGATGGCAGCCATCCCTCTGCAGCTGTCGCAGCATGAATGTTTTGGACGATCCACCTACGGCGGTCTGCACAACAAGACCTGTGTACCTGATGAGTTTTTTTGCTTCCACAGTAATCTGCTCCGCGAGTTCACGCGTTGGAGATATGATAATTGCACGAATATCTGATGGTTTCGTTCTCTCTCGCTGAGCTCGGAAATGCCGTGGTGCCTTCAGTGTCGGATCTTGGAGAAGAATGTTCTGGATGACTGGAAGTAAGAAAGCGATCGTTTTGCCAGTTCCGGTTTTTGCTTGCGCAAGCCTGGAGATCAATCGGTCAGTTATTGGCACCTGAGTCACGATCCATGTTAGAGCTTACACATCGACACCTTTAAGGGTTTCGTTGATAGTCAAACTCTGAACATGGGTCATGGTGGTTATGTTCATATCATTCGTTATTGGGCGAATGATGGCTTCGTCCACGAGGTTCCGCTCAGCAAGTTCTTGAAATCTAGTGAGAGGTGCCTCCTTGGCATCGTGAATTGGGTTTGAGCTGGTGGGTGCATTGTCCCGGTCTTGATTCTCTGCCGGAGCATCGGACTCGACACTGGCTGCCGCTCTGGCGTCCCTGAGCCATCGGGTTGTAGAATGTAATTGCCTAGCCGTACATGCGATCTGAGGTGTATTGCGAGTAGGTAGGGAAGTTTTGGGAACGAGTCTCCCTACGACGCGAGTAGCTGTCGACGTTGACGACAGCACTCTCGTCAAAGAGCCCGGCGCACGTCGAACAGCGCTCAGCATAGCGCCCGTAATATAACGTTTGTGAAGCGGTAGTTACAGAGGATCCAACAAAAGTCTGAGAAGTCTAGAGGGTACAATGAAGGAGTGACTCTGTCGAAAAAGGACCTTATCTGAGAAGATCTGATGCGCGACTTGTCATAGAAGTTTCCCTTCCCAAATTTTTGAGCACGGTCCCTTCGCCGCTGTACTACCTTGGTTCGGACTAGCGTGAAGTAGCGCTTGTATCTTACGTAATCGATCATCAAGAGTCCTTTTTGAGCCACCAAGACTAGCATAGGACCACAGCATAAAGCTACCATGTTCGATAGACCAACATACTGACAATGATATTCATTATTGCCAAAGTATCTGGAGCTGTTTACCTGAGATAAGCCCCTTGCGTCTCCTCATGAATGACATCGAACAGCGGTTTTGCACTGAACCATCCCGCTATTGGCGACCCAATTGTCTTATACGTATACGCCGCCTCCTCATCCCCAATCTTCGCGGTGACGCCTCCTCTCCCCCCAGCAGCTGCATCCGCGAGCAGCTGCGCATGACAGGATTTCTCCATCGACAGGAACCAGAATACAGCCGCTTCGACCGATTGGCCCACGGTAAGGAGACCGTGATTCTGGAGGAAGGCAGCCTTCTTGTTCCCAAGGCAGGCGGCAATGTCTCTGCCTTCTTTCTCCGCGAGGACGATGCCATTGAAGGATTCGTATAGAACGTGGTCCTGGAGGAATTTTGTCAGCTCGTCAGCATATCATATTGGCGGACAGGAGTTGCGGTCAGTTGTCGCAGGACGAGACACGCTTGAGTGACTTACATTGTAGAAAGCACAAGCATCCTGGGTAATAATATCCAACGTCCTCCCTAACGTGCAGAAGCTGCGCCCATAAATGCTATGTGAATGTGCCGCACACAACACGTCGGGTCTTGCCTCATGGATCGCCGAATGGATCATGAACGCCGCAGCATTGAGTAATCTCACCGGTCCTCCCGCGATGACCTGTCCTTTGTGGTCCACCTGGATCAAGTCCGACACCTTGATCAGTGAGAAAGCAACGCCGAATGGATTCACCCAGAACGTGGTGGGGTCCACCGGGTCTCGGAGGGTGATGTGTCCGGCCACTCCTTCGTCGAACCCGAATTTCCCGAAGATGCGGAAGGCCGCAGCGAGTCGCCCTTTCAGATACTCCCTCTCTTCAAATTTGTCGTCGAATCTGGGAGGGCCGGGAAACTTGGGCATTTGCACCTTGGCTTGCTGGGTGTTCAGACCAGGTTCCAGTGGGGCAGTGACGGAGGGTTCGCCGGAGCCATTCTGATGGCCAGTATGACTGTTACCGTTTGTTTGGGTTTCGGTGCTTGTTGCTGATGGAGGTGACATCGCTGTGTTCGGTTATGCTTGGAAAGCAATGATTTGCTGCGGAGGCCTTGCGGTAAGAACGAGTTCGCGGACTGAGGGTCGGGAGAGGTTGAAGTCTATACCTATCCTGCCGACGGCATTTATTAGTCTTTTTAGTGGCGAGGAAGTCTGCATCTCAACCTTCAATGATTCGGCCTATCATCAGTGCGACCAGAGTTATTGCGGGGTTGTATTAGCTGACATGCTGATCTTTTGTCTTTGGTAACGGCACGAAGTACAGTACTTGGCAGGAAGCCTTGCAACGTTATCGATAACTGCCGAGGTTGTTGACAGTGCCGCCAATAACCGCTTGCCAACCGTCAAAGATGACATTCTTTGTACCCGTCATCAAGAACTGTCACGGAAGCGGCCTTTCAGCAGGTATCGGTTTAGCGGTCCCTTGGGAATGCTACCAACTTTTCCCAGGCGCTGGTCCTGAGCCAGGTTGAACCAAGGGTATATAACTTGTCATTCACAGACGCAAGCCAGCTGGTGCTGGTAGTCGCACCTCCGTACATATTGGGCGGTCCGTGACTCTATCTATATGACACTAGGTAGCATTATGGATTTGATATATTCTGTGAAGCTATGTACGTGGACGACAAGCTTATTTGGTCAGTTATAGCAAACGCGGTGTGAACCACTTGTGATGGTCCAGGTGTAAGCTACCTAAGCAAGACTGCAGACGCCTCTCTTCGCCTGGGCCACGTATTGTGTCGCTACTGCCAGAGGTCAACCTAGTATCATGCGCCAGGTTTGTTCCTGACACCACAAATTTGCGTGTAGCAGTGGAGGCTCTTATTGGTGTATGTTAGGACACCCTTCAACGCTTCCGGTGCTTACCAACTTGCCTTAGACTGCGTCTATCACCCCTCCAACTGGATCTGCAACACTCAACAATGCACCCCCAACGGCGTTATTTAGTTCCCAATTGACTGAGAGCTGGAGTGGGCGGTAGTCTGAAATTCGTGTTAGCACTATGACGTGTGAAGGCGACAATGTCCCTTGCGTGTACTCACAGAAGCCGGCGAAGTTGTCTCCCTTACGCAGATTTTCTGAGTTGTACACCCCACCGGTGAGGTAACCTATGTCAAGACCAGTAAAAGTATTGATCCCCGCAACGTTGCCACCAATGTCGAGTGTACGAGGCTGAGCGACAACAAGTGGCGGGTAGTCCATAGCCAGGAAGTATGCAAGAAAATGGAAGTGCGCGGTGGGGTCAAGTTATCGTTGGAGCGCGGCTCAGTGTCAGGGCAAGACTCACGCATGGGTTCGTTGCAACCGAGTTCTGCCAGCGAGCGGCGTGGTTGCGAGTAAGTATACTATAGTCGTCAAAGGTCCCGTCGGCTGCACTCTTCATTAGTGGTCATTCTGTCCACAAGGTTGCCATTACGTACGTAGTTAGAGCCTGACTATAAACTGGCGGAAAGCTTTCATTTCAACCGTTAATGCATCCTCGCCATTTTGAGCTACAGCGAATGTCAGTAATACACCACGCTAGGGGACTCCACCGCGATAGACTCACTTCCCCAGTCCCACTGAAGCATTCTCCACACAGATACCTGAAGTTCTTCAGGCGAGACATGATGTACCTACGAATGAGGCCCCTCAAAGCTATTTACTGTCTGCGCAAGTCCGGAGCCAGGCGTGCCTAGAGCGGTATTGAAGATGGGATATGCGACACCAAAAATGAGACCCCCTTCAAGTGTGTCCAGAGGACCGAGTGGAAGAATGGTGGGACAGGCTTCGGTGAGTCTAGGGTCGACGGAGCTATCGTTGCCAATAGCCCCAGGTAAGTCTCAGCAAATTGCCACCGTTAAATTGCGCTTCAAAACTAATATCCTTTAGTAAGCTCCCACAGAGACCTACCCAAGAACGGCTGTTTCCCGTGCTAGTTAAGTAACTACCAGTGCAATGGTCCTCGTCTGTGACAGAGAGAAAGCAGTATCAAACCCGAAAAAGGGGTACAGGCATGGACGTTTCGAGGACAGCGCGATTGAACAAAGGCTGAAGCCAGCTCTTGGTAGACCGAAACCAGAATGCTAAAACCAGAGACGCTTACCATAGAACCTTTTCGTCGGAAGACCTTGAAGCACTCAAAGATGAAGCAGGGAATATAGCGCAAGGTTGGGGACTTCTCACAGTCTTCGGAGTCAAAAACACCTACTATGGGGAGAGATAGAAAGAGAAGCAGATTCAAAGGCAAAGCGGAGGGATCTTATAAGACCGAAGGAGGTTTCCAAATTCGATACAAATAGAAGGCACATGGATATGTTGGAAATAAGGCAGCCATTCCTTCCAGCGACGACGACTGAAGGAGGACTGTGCCACAGTGTCTAATCCGTATAAGGTACATGAATGGGGCATGCCAAGCCGACATGCCACAAACGAACTCTGAGGTAGACGTCTGCTTCAAAGTAAAATGCGAAACGAAGTATGGATATAATAGAATAGATTAATCAAGACTGTTGTCTGCAGGTAGAGATGTCCCTTAACAAAATACCCTGAAAACAACCCCAAGAAGCACCAGAGCCATGAAACAAAGAGTAAGGTCAGGTAAGGTAGATTCATTATAGGAAAGCGTGATGACCGAGATGCCCCTGAAACATTCACTGACGATAAACTGCGCAATTGTCTCAAGAATTCAATCTCCTTCTAGTCACAGATTTTGCAAAGCCATTGCGAATAATCGATGTCAGCACGAAACAGTGAGGTTGACTTGACTGTATGCTCCACCGTAACGTTAACGTTACCTAGTGGTCGATCACTTCAAAGGTTGCTTGCTGTTCGGTCCTATAATCTTCCGTTAGGATAAATGAAGATTGCACTGCTCAGAAGCTGCTCAATACTCAATTGGCCTCAGGAAATGGGCAAACGCGGAGGCAAGAAGGTAATATTTCGACTTATCTTGCTATTTTGACAGAGGGGCTAAGAATCCATTAGTCCGGCGGTGGTCGAGGGGGACGAGGTGGCCGTGGTTGGAACCGCACACAACGGACCGATTATCAGGAGATCTCCAAATCGAATGAACTCTTCGAGAGGTTCTACAACGAACTCCCTATAGTCGACGAGACGGAGCGCCCAGCTTTTTGGACTGCTTTGCGGCGCGAACTTCCAAGCAGTTTTCGTTTCACTGGCTCCAAAGGGTAATGTTTTTCAGTCTCACCCATTTGCTTGTTGGTCGCTAAGTACTCGCAGTCATGCACTCTCCGTTCAGCAACGCCTGAAAGACTATTATATTCCTCAGATCACGGCAATTGAGCACAATGGTGAACCTGTGGAACCTCCAACCACTATACCGTGGTACCCTGATCAGCTTGCGTGGCAGATGACGACACCCAAGAATGTGATCAGACGGTTTCCGCCCTTCGCATCGTTCCAAAAATACCTTGTATCTGAAACAAGCGTCGGGAACATTAGTAGGCAGGAAGTCGTTAGCATGATCCCGCCACTCTTGATGGACGTCATGCCTGGTATGACTGTATTGGATCTCTGCGCCGCTCCGGGAAGTAAAGCAGCCCAGCTCATTGAAATGGTGCACGGAGGTGAGGAAGCACGGGTCCAGGAAGTGGTGCTCGGACTCGCCAAGAGGAAAAAGACAAGTGAAGAGACTGGCGCAGAGGACCAGGTCCCCGTACAAGATGAAGCTTCCAGGAGCGACTTGTCCGATGACGGGCGAACGACAGGGTTGCTCATAGCCAACGATGCCGATTACAAACGAGCGCACATGTTGGTACATCAGATGAAGCGTTTGAACTCTCCCAACTTAATAGTGACAAACCACGATGCAACAATGTTTCCTTCAATCAAAATATCCTCTAAACCTTCCACCAGAGATGGTCCATCGCCAGTACAGTATCTTAAATTCGATCGAATACTTGCCGATGTTCCATGTTCCGGAGACGGTACGTGTAGGAAAAACCCAGGTGTCTGGAAGGACTGGAGCCCAGGCAATGGGTTGGGATTGTTCGTTACTCAAGTTCGTATTCTTGTGCGGGCTTTACAGATGTTGAAGGTCGGAGGCAGAGTGGTGTATTCGACTTGCAGCATGAGCCCGGTGGAAAATGAAGCAGTCGTTGCAAGTGCTATTGATAGATGCGGAGGGTTGACCAAGGTTGGCCTTGTCGATTGTACCGAGTCACTTCCTGATCTGAAAAGAAAACCAGGTCTACATGACTGGCAGGTAATGGACAAGAAAGGGAAGCTGTGGCGATCGTGGCAGGAGGTTGAAGAGCAAAGAGCCAAAGGAGGCTCTGACGGCCCGGAACGACTTACTGAAGGGATGTTTCCCCCAGCGAGCACCTCTGATCAGAGCGTCACAATTCCATTCGATCGATGCATGCGTGTATATGGACATCTGCAAGACACCGGTGGGTTTTTCATAACGGTGTTGGAGAAGCGTTCAGAGATTAAAGCCAAGCCGGAAAGCGAAGGGAAGAAGCCGGAGGTCCGCAGAAAACCCATGACATCCATCATTGCAGCAGTCGAGGAGATTGAGGCGAAACCCGTCAATGGTGTGAATCCGATCGAGAAGATCGATGCTCTTGATGCTCTCGCACCTCCGCATGGGAGTGCTGAGGTAGTGGACCCTTGTCCAGCAGCACGACAGAACCAAGAAAACATTTCAACCGGGGAGTCATCTCTATCCAAGCGCCAGCTTGACGAAACCGATGCCGAGATGTCTACCAAACGACCCAAATTCAGGGAGGAGACAGACGAGGCGGCTCCAAGGGGCGAGGAGGACAGACAGGTACATTGGCCACCGCCACCAGCCGCGCAACTTGATATCAGCAGACCAGAGAGCAAGTCGACGTCACAATCAGTCCTGTCACCTCTACCGAAGAGGAAAAGCAACCAGCCCTACGAAGAGCCTTTTAAGTACCTTGACCCGGATCATGAAGAGCTACAGTCTATCTACAATTTCTATCGCCTTTCACCCCGATTTCCCCGCGATCGTTTTATGGTCCGCAACGGCATGGGAAATCCGGTGAAAACCATCTACTATACCTCGGACCTGGCGCGCACCATTCTGGTAGAGAATGAGGGCAAGGGCATGAAATTTGTACACTGTGGAGTAAAGATGTTTGTCAAGCAAGACGTGCAGAAGCCGGGCGTGTGTAAATGGAGAATACAGACTGATGGCTTACCTCTCCTCGAGGCATGGGTCGGCGAGGAGAGGGTTGTCGAGCTTCGGAGTAGGGACACGCTGAGGAAACTCCTGGTGGAAATGTTTCCGAAAGTGACTGGAGGTGGATGGAGGGATCTCGGAGAAATTGGGGAAAGAGTCAAGAATATTGAGATGGGTTGCTGTCTACTCCGGGTAGAACCAAGTGAGGGAGAGGATAGCTTTAGGTGAGCTGTCATGAGCACACAAGGGGAAGTGGCACCTCTGCAGGGATCCAGCTGACACGAACACTAGCGAACGGATGGTATTGCCCCTATGGAGAAGTCTACATTCTTTGAACCTTATGTTACCGAAAGAAGATCGAAAAGCAATGCTCCTTCGACTCTACAACGACGACTCGCCTCTGTTAGACAATTCCAAGGATCGCTTTCATAACAAGCAGAACGGTGATGCTTCAGACGTGGCAACGGATGAGAACATGGTCGTCGATGAAGAACAGCAAGAAGACTCGGAGGCTCCTGACAGGCTGGGGAAGGAGGATGAAGATGTGACGGCAGAGAATGAATTGGAGGGAAATGCTGACCCTACAGAACGGTGACGAGCAGCACCTTGGGTTAACTGAGACGCTTCTGTTGCTTGCTCCCAGTTTGATAACAGTCTCAACAGCAACTTCCAGCATCGAGCACGGTGTCATATGCTGTAAAGGCTTTGGGTGGTGCAGCAATGGTCCAGAACGGTGAGCCGGTTGCTGCAAGACGGATGACAGTACAAACTCATAGCTTGATACCTACCTTAGGGCTAAGTCGTCCTGCAACCTTAGACATCCGAATAAATTACATGTAATATATCGGAGGTTGGACGTTGCCTCTGTAGCTATTTTTGGATGAAACCCTCTCCCTAACCTAACTTAGTTAGGGAGAGATTAGGTACCTAGACAAAACAAGTTAGCGTGATGGCATTACTCGAAGCGATCGTCATCACTGACTCTGCCACCCGCATGTTGCATCCCACCTTTCCTCATTTAGCGCGCCAATCTTTCCCAGCCATGCCACTTCGACTCCACTCAGCCAATCAGACGCTAAAGAAAAGCACCCGCACCGGAGCCCAGCCCCGAGAAACGAGACCAAGGGACCAAGACCCTCTTCTAACATCAACATCAACATCACCCACCTTCGCCAGCAACATCACTCAATCTCAGCTGAAGCATTGCCTAAGTCTCTCATTTGAACTGATCAGACATTCCTCTCGAATCTTCTATCCGCTGTCTTTCATCTGTCTGATCGTCTACGTAAGCATCTACGCGAAGTTGCACATCGCGCGGCATTTACGAACGGACGACTATCACATCATTGCGAGAGCGGACTCTTGCAGCCAGTTTCCAATGCCCCCATTACTATTACCTCGACATATGATACCCGATCATCTCCCTCAATTCTACGACCTTCTCGCCTCGCTACCTCACCTTTCACGCCGGGACCTCGACCGGTTTGGTCTTCACTTTCCCGACCTTTCGGTGACATCTCCTCTCGCAACCCGAACATCCACACCGGTCGAAGCCCGAACAAACCCATTCCGCACACTCTCCTCTCTAGTGCGTCGGCAGACAGTCGTCGCAATACCGGCAACTTACTCCGGTCTCGACGCCGGGCCCCCGGCAGGAAACATTGTCGGCATTGTTCTCGGCTCGGTCGCCGGCTTCCTCCTCCTCCTCTGGCTTTTTTACACCTGCTCCAACATGAAGGGGGGCGGAGGCGAAGTCGTCGCAGAAGAGGTGGTCCAACGGCGCGCCCGCTCTCCCCGACGCTCTTCGCGGGCGCGTTCGGAACGGTCGCGGTCGGAGATGATGGAGTCGAGGCGATCGCGCACCCCTCCGCCGCCAAGGAGAGAGCGAGAGCGGGAGCGAGAGGTGAGAAGAGAGACGATCGTGGTGGAGGAGAGGAGAGCGCCGCCGCCGGTGGTTATTGAACGGGAAGACGATATCGTGGAGGTCATCGAGGAGCACAGCCCGCCGAGGAGGGTTCGGAGTAGTCGGGATCGAAACAGTGGGTATAGGCCCGTGGAAGCGGATATGTATGCGGGAGGGAACAGGCCGATGAGGAAAGTCAGTCGACGATAGAGAGATGGAGGGTGCTGGCAGCGGCCCCCGAGGAGTGTTACCCACACATCGACCTTTGGGACAGGAAACCATGAATCGGACGGCCAGAGAGGTGTTTTCCGTGCAGATTAAGAGCAATGGATCTATGGCACAGGGTCGGTACGAACAACTACGAGGTGCTGTGTCTGGGGCAGTCACCCGAAAGGTATCCGGACACTGATTGACTTGGTGGGGGATGATGATGACTGTTGTGTTCCTTGACTTGAGTTATCTAAGCACGGCGAACTGGGGCATCTTGCAAATCGGCGTTTTATATCCTGTGGCTGAGCGCCGTATGTTGGATCTTTAGGGCATTACCAGGAGCCTCCGAAGGCAATGCGGGAGAGCTCTGGATATCTAATGTAAACACTTCTCATTCTGAGTCAGTAATTCAAAGTACCATAACTTCATGATGGATTCATTAGCCATGTATAAACTATCCCTCCTCGACTGTGTAACTTAACAAACTGATGCTCAATTGGTAACTTAAAGAGAAACTCAGATCCGGTTGTGGCGGTGCTAGACATGTGTGGAAGCGGACATCGACAGACTCGAGTTGTAGCTGCATTTGAGTTTACGCAACAACGCCACCCTCCTGTTATCATCCGTAACTCCTGAAGGGCCGAAGGAAGGACTTCATTAATTGAAAATTTCCTACCATTCTTTCTACGTAGAGACCCAATCGGACTTCGGTTTGGAGGATTTCTTCTCTTGGCACTTCGCTTTGATCTGTAAGGTATCTTGGCATCCGTGACAAAGAGCTTACGAACCCGCCACCACCACCAGCACCACCACTAGTGAACGAGGCTATTGCCTCTCTCATATCATTCATTTACTCCTCCCCGCTTCATTCCATCACACTGCGATTCCGAACCTAAACATCTCTCTACCACGCACTCAACAACCTCATTCCACACATCGCCTCACATCGCCTCACTTCATCACAACTGCGACGCCCAGTCGCCACCACATCCACAGCGCCACAGCACCAACCACCCCCCCCAAACAGCACCACCTCCTCCTCCACCAACCCACAACATGACAAAC
>JAABUJ010000616.1_pt1 | contig 66222 bp, 78 predicted proteins | sample 5559131 | NCBI WGS metagenome assembly JAABUJ01 (sample SAMN10711875, study PRJNA513366) | rock metagenome | isolation source: Antarctica rocks | place: Antarctica: Victoria Land, Mt New Zealand nord | collected 2016-01-07 | reverse complement strand
CCCGACACGCTCCTGCCGCCGAGCGCGCCGCCGGAGCCCAGCGCCTCAGCCGGCGGCGGCGCTGGGGAGGCCGTCCCCGACACGCTCCTGCCGCCGAGCGCGCTGCCGGAGCCCAGCGCCTCAGCCTGCGGCGGCGTTGGGGAGGCTGTCCCCGACACGCTCCTGCCGCCGAGTGCGCTGCCGGAGCCCGGCGCCTCAGCCGGCGGCGGCGCTGGGGGCCCCGGCAGCGCTGCGAGCCCCGCTCATGTAGAGGTTAGGGCAGCGGCTGGGGACGCGCGCGGCGGTATGGCGGTGGAGGCCGGCCGCAATTTGCAGGCCGTCGCGCCGGGCGCGCTTAGCCTGAGCCGGTGCTGCAGCTTGGGCGCGGCAGCCGAGCTCGGCGACTTTGACGTCCCCGTCGAGGCCGCCAGCGGTGCGCGCCTGCCCCGGGGCGCTGCGCAGGCCGGACCTGCCCGCGCCGCAATGAGCCTGGCTCGCCTCGTGCGTGGCGCATGCGCGCATGCCTGGAAGGCAAGCCCCGGCACTGCTTCGCTCGGGCAGGAGTGCGGCAGACGCACAGCGCGCGTGCCTGACGGCCGCCTGACCGCAGGCCCGCCGGGCGAGTCCGCGCCCGCCGCGGACGGTAGCGGCTTCGACTACTTCCTGACGGCGGCGCCCTCCCAGGCGCCCGCTCCTGCGGCGCCCTGGTCAGGCGCAACCCCTCAAACCCTATCCCTGCATGCCAGCCCAGCAGTGCGCGACTCGCCCTGTGCAGCGCGAGCTTGCTTGGCGGCGCTGCATGCATGCGGTGGGCCGCCTGCACGGCGCCATGTGGCACAGCGGGCGCACGTGCATGGTGCGCGGTGCAGCAGGGCGCTGCGCCGCGTGTTGCCAGCCCGGCGGTGCGTGCTCTGCAGGCGGGCCGTGGGCGCCGGCGCAGCATGCGCCTCCGCAGCCGCAGCCGACCGGGCCGCCGCGGGCCGCCGAGCCGCCGCTCGAGCCCGCCGCGGCCAGCGCGCCGGCCCCGGGCTGGGCCGGCATGCAAGGAGCGGGCAGCGAGCCGTGCGCCGCGCGGCACCAGGCGCCGGGGGACCTGCCAGACGCCCCGCCGCCGGGCGTGTTTGCTTTCGCCAGCGGACGCGGGGTGCAGGTCTCTGCAGCCGCGCGGCAGCATGCGGCGGCCCTGCTGGCTGACGACGCAGGCGAACATGCGCGGCCTGCTCGCGTCTGCACAGGGGAAGCGGCCGCGCCGCCGCCCGGCGTATTTGCCTTCGCCAGCGGCCGCGGCGTGCAGCTGACCGAGGCTGCGCGGCAGCGGGGCGTCGCGCTGCTGGCGGGCGCCGCGGATGCTCCAGCCAGCCCTGCTGTGCATGTCGCGGCGCAGCTGCCCGGTGAGGACATGGCCGGCGCCGCAGCGCCGCCGCCCGGCATGTTTGCCTTCGCCAGCGGCCGCGGCGTGCAGCTGACCGAGGCTGCGCGGCAGCGGGGCGTCGCGCTGCTGGCGGGCGCCGCGGACGCTCCAGCCAGCCCTGCTGCACACATCGCGGCGCAGCTGCCCCCTGATGACACAGCCGGCGCCGCAGCGCCGCCGCCCGGCATGTTTGCGTTCGCCAGCGGCCGCGACGTGCAGACAACCGCGGCTGCACGGCAGCGTGCAGCCGCGCTGCTGGCGCAGGTCGGCGCAGAGTGCGCGGGCGCGGGCGGCGACCTGCAGCTCGGCGGCAACGGTGCCGGCGGGGCGGCAGCGCCGCCAGGCGCGGCCGTGTGCGGCGGCGGGCCCAGTCTGGTGCTGTCGTCCGTGAGCTCGTGTGCTGAGCCGGCTGGCATGGACACCCTCAAGAGCGGCAGCGAGGAGCGCCCTGCGGAAGAGGACTTAAACCCCGGCATCGTGATGCCCAGCCTGGACGATGCTGCCGGCGCCGAGCTGGAGGCGCTGTGCAACAGCGGGATGCGCCGTGCAGCAGGGTCAGGGTCAGGGTCAGGGTCGGCCGCCGGGGCCGGCGCGGGCGGTGCGGCGGAGGCGGCCGCCGCTCTGACAGGCTCCCGTGCATGCGCCACAGCGCCCGGGCCTGCTGCGGGGCTCCCTGGGAGTGTGCATCATCAGGCGGCGGTGGGCTCGGTGGCTGACGGTGCGGCGAGGGCTGCGGAAGCGCGCCCCGGCGTACGCTCCGCCGCCCGGCCGCCCGCGGCGGAGGCATCGCTGGCCAGCGGGGAGCCGCCGACCGCAGAGCTGCAGCCGCAGGGTGCTGCGCTCAGCCATGAGGCCGGGCAGCGCAACGCCCGGGCCGCCGCCGCGCAGGCTGCGCCGGAACGGGCTGCGCCCGCCGCTGCCGGGGCCGCGCCTGTTCTGGCGCCGCCAGGCCTCAGCCTGGCCGCCGCATGCAGCCGGGGTTCTGGCGGCGGGGGGCCGGCGGCGGCGCAGGCGCTCCCAGCGGCAGCGCGGGGTGCCCCGTCCGCATGGGCCCGCGCACGCGCGGCCGCGCAGCCCCCCGCACCGGCAGGGCGCGGGCCGGGTGCAGCGTCAGAGGCAACGGAGGCGGCGGCCGCGCGCGCCAGCGCTCCGCTGTGCGCAGCATCCCCAGATGCCGAGCGGACGTGTCCTGTGGCGCCGGTCCCCGCGCGCGCAGAGCCAGGGGCGCCTGCGGGGCAGGCGCGCGCCCAGGACACTCCTGCTGCAACGCAGCCGTATGCAGCCTGGCCATGTGCGGACGCCGGGGCCAGCCGCGACCCTACCCCGGAGCCTGAGCCCTCGCTGTCGGGCGCCCGCACCGCGAGCCGTGCCGGCAGCGGCGCCGGCGGCGCAGCAGCGGCCGCCGCGCCGGCGGGCGCGCAGGCGCTGGGCGGCCCCCGCGCTCCGCAGGCGCGCCCCGTTGAGCGCATGCCGGAGGCTGGAGCGGAGGCGCCCGGCCGCGCCTCTAGCGCGGGCGCGGACGGCGCGAGCAGCCCCGCGCATGAGCCCAAGCGCTTGTCAGGCGGGAAGAGGCGGCGCGGCGGCCGGCCGGCGGCCAGCTCGGCCGGCAAGCGGCCGCGGCGGAGTGGCCGGGCGTCAGCGGCGGTGAGCGGCGCGGCATCAGCAGGGACGCAGGCCGCAGGTGCCGCAGGGGGAGCTCAGGCCCTGGCCTACAGTGAGCAGGCGGCGGCCGCCGGTGCGGATGCGGACCCTGGGTCAGACCCTGGGCGCGTCCCAGAAAATCCCGGAGCAGGCATGTGGGCCATGGCCAGCGGGCGGCGCGTGCGCGTGGACGCCGCCCGCCTGGCGGCTGCAGCGGCCAGGCTCGACCCCAGCCCTGGCAGGAGCAGCGAACCTGCCGAAAGCCCTGGCGCATGGGCCATGGCGAGCGGCAGGCGCGTGCATGTGGATGCGGCTGCGGTGGCTGCCGCGGCGGCCAGGCTTGGCCAGGGCCCTGGCGCCGGAGCGCCGCCAGCAGATGCCGAGCTCGGCAAGCGCGCGCCGCTGGCTGAGCCGGGCGCCATCCGAGTGCCGCTGGCGGAGCTGGGCGCGCCTGTATCGCCCTGCGGAGGGTTGCCGAACCCTGGTGCAACCCTGCGCAGTGCTGCTGCGCGCGCGGGCGCGCCCGGCGAGATGCAGGGTGGCAGGGAGCGGGGCCGCGCAGACAGCCAGCATGCCGCCTGTGCGGCGCTACACCCTATAACCGCGAGCCGCCCCGCCCCAAGCCCGGCCGCAGCCCAGCCGCCAGAGGGCGCAGACTCGCCTGTCACGCTCGGCGGAGCGTGCGGACGCGTTGCCGGCGGGGGCGGCGGCGCGGACGCGAGCGGCACGCCGGCCGCGGCGCCCGGCCCGGGGTCGGAGCAGGGCACGGCCGGCGGGCGGGCCGGGCGCCGCGCGGCTGGCGGCCTGAGCCGCAGCCGCAGCGGCAGCGTGTTCAAGGCGCCGCGCCGCTTCCAGTCCCCGCTGCGCCACCCTGGCATTGCCAAGGCGCGCCGGGGACCCCGCCCGCCTCGGCCGCCGCGCCGCCGAGCGGGCGGGCTGCGGCTTGTGCGCACGCGCGCATGGGCCTGCGCAGCCCAGCAGGTGAAGCGGGGGAGGGGGACCACAGGCTGCTGGCGTGCTGTATGATCTACCAAAGCTCATATGCTCAATCTGTTGTACCCAGGGATTTGACCATGGCTGCATGCGGCTTATGTCTCTGTGCCGCTGTCGCGCAGGCGCTGGCGGCGGCCGGCGCGGCGGCCGGCAGCACGCCCAGCCGCCTGGCGCAGGCCAGTTCGCCCGCGCTCGCGCCCTGCCGCACCCCCGCCCCCGCCCCCGGGCCGCGCCCGCCGCTGCACGGCTGCGCGGGCACGCTGCTGGGCGCGCTGCTGGCCGAGGCCGGCATCCGCGACGCGACCGCAGCGCCGCTGCCGGCGGCCGAGGCGGCCGCGGTGGCCGCGGCCGCCGTGGCGGCCGGGCGCCTGTCGCCGGAGGTGGCCGCGCTAGATGCCGAGGGCGCGGCGAGCTTTGCCGTGCCGGCCTCTGCGGTGCGCGTGCCCCTGTCACGCGCTCCATGTCCGCTTAACCCCGGGGTTGGGCGTGCGACCTCGTCATAGCCAAGGCAGAGCTCCTGCTCGCTGTCACCATGCAGCATGCTCAGACGCGCTTGAGCTGCTCGGCCTGCGCAGACTCAGGCGGCGCCCAGCCGCGGCACCCCGCTCATGGCAGTGCTGACATTGCGTAGTGCATGCTGCGCCACTCGCTGGCGGGGATATGTCCAGCAAGGTCCCCGCGCCAGCGCCGGCATGCTCCAGGTCCCGCCCGCCACGCACCACAGCCCCCTCTCGCTCCAGCCTAGCCCTGAAACCCCACCCTACCCTGGCCCCCCGCCCACGGCGCCGCCCCGCCGCAGGGCGTGGGCGCGCCCGGCCAGGCGCTGGCCGGCGCGGAATTCGCGGCGCTGCTGGCGGCCGGCGGCGCCGACGGCCGCTGGGCCACGCCCGCCTGGGCCGCCAACCACCTGCGCTGGGTGCTGTGGAAGCTTGCGGCGCTGGAGCGCCGGCACCCAGCCGCGCTGGCGGGCCGCGCACTCACGGCGCCCGTCGTGCTGGACCAGCTCATGTACAGGCGCGCAGCGCCCAGGGACTGTGCCTGCACCTAACCCTAACCTACCTAACTTACCCTAAGCCTTACTCGCGCTTCCGGCGCCCAGCCGCGCCGCATGCACAGGCTGCCTTGCGCGCGCTGCCGCGGCGCTCGTGTGGCGCCGCAGGCGCCGCAGGGCGCAGGCGCGGCGGCGGTGTGGTGGCGCCGAGAGGGCCACCACACTGCGCGGCTGTGGCACTGTTACCCTGTACCACGTGCCCGTGCAGGTACGAGCGCGAGCTTGCGCGCGGCCAGCGGCCTGTGCTCAAGAAGGTGCTCGAGCAGGACGAGCCGGCCGGCCGCTGCATGGTGCTGTGCCTGGCCGCGGAGCTGCCGTCAGCGCCGGGCACCGGCGCGCTGCCTTCCCGTCGCGCCGAGGGCCTCAGTGCGACGGCCTATGAATCTCTGTCAGCTGCTCGGGAGCGATGCAGCTGCAGGGCGGCGGCTCTGGCCGGCGTCCTGCGAAACAGCGTCTGTCATCCCGAGTGCCTGCACGCGATGCACACGTGGCGCCGACCCGACCGGCGCGGTCGGTGATGCATTGGAATGGGCGGCTGGGGTGCGTGCAGGCGCGCAGCCGCATGTACCGGGCGACCGGGCCGGCAGGGCTGCCGCACCGGGCGCTCCTCAGCGCCAGGGCCAGGGCCGGGGCCGCGGCCGCGGCCGCGGCCCGGCCCCCGCGGGCGACCCCGCGCACGTGGAGCTGACCGACGGCTGGTACGGCGTGCGCGCCGTTCTGGACGCGCCGCTGACGGCGCTGCTCGCGGCGGGGCGCCTCCAGCCAGGCGCGGGGGTTAGGTTATAAGAAATGTAGGGAACAGAGTTAGGGTAGGGCTCGGGCGACCCGCGCACGTGGAGCTAACCCATGGCTGGTATGGCGTGCGCGCCGTCCTGGATGCCCCGCTGACGGCGCTGCTCGCGGCAGGGCTCCTCCAGCCGGGCGCGCGGGGCGCCCTGCACAGCGCCAATGAGCGGCCGCACGGGCCGTGCTGAGTGGTTGGCTGTGCTTTGGGAGCATGGGCGCCAGGCGCCGGTCGCCCGCCCGCTCTCTGCCCGCCTGCCTGCAGCGAGGCGCCGGGCACGCATCCACGCCGTCATCTTCAGGGCGTGCGGTGCTTTGCAAGGAACCTGGTAGGGTAGGGACCCTAACCCAAGCGCGAGGCAAAGCGCGCAGGCGACAAGCTGCGCATCTGCGGCGCCGAGCTGGTGGCCGGGCCGCCCGCGGAGGTGCTTGCGGCGGCGCGCACGGCGTTCCTGCGCCTGCACCTCAATGGCACGCACAGGCGCGCACCGCGCGCATGCAGAGCGTCTGGCGCTGCCCAGCCGCTGTCCTGCATTGCCAGGCAGGCATGCGGCTGCTGCCCATCCTCTGCTTAGAGCCGCGGGGTGCGGCTGCAGTGCAGCGCATGGATGCCCTGGCAGCGCACCTACTGCATGCGATGGTGGCAGGGGGCTGCGCAATTGAGCCGGGGCAGAACCCGCTGAAAAGCGTGCTGTCCCGCCGTGCGCCGAGCAGTTGCCGGGCAACACCAAGCAGCTCGTGTCAGTCACAGGGCATCTCGCGCTGCGCTGCCCTGCAGTCACCACACCGTCGCAACAGCGCTCCACAAGCGGGTTTCGATGCGGCAGGGCGCCGGCGGGCGCGCGGCTGGGCTGGACGAGCAACCGGGGGTCGTACGTGCCGCTGGGCGCGGTGCGGCCGGCGGGCGGCCCGGTGCCGCGCACGCTCGTGGTCGTGCGGCGGCGCCTGCAGGCGCGCCGCATTCTGGTTTTGCTCAAAAGCAGGTCCGGGGTAGGGCGCGGCTGGCAGGAGCTCGTGTGGGCTGCTGGGCTGCGGCATCCCATGTCGCTGTGCGGCAGCTCCGCATGTTCCTTTCCACCTGCCCGGTGCCAATCACTCGGAGCCACACGCCTGTTGCTCGCATGCGGTCTGTCACACGCCCGGACACGCGTGGAAGCAAGCGCATCCTGCTTTCACACCCATGCGCGTCACCCACCTTGCAGCACAGGGCTGCAAGGACAGGGTAGGGCAAGCGGCGGCGGCCAGCCGAGGCGGACTGTGAGCGCTGACTGGGCGCCGCTGCGCATGCACGCAGACGCTGGTGTCGGTGACGCTGCATGACGGCACGCGCTGCACGCGCACCCCGCGCGCGCACGCGGCCGCCCAGCGCAGCTGCGAGGCCGCCATGGGCCAGGTGAGCCTGAATCCAGGCCTTCAGCCTAAGCGACGCATTGACGCGCCCGCACACCAAGTGCATTTGCCTCACGCAGCCTGTTTTCACACAGAGCAGTTGTGTAAGCCCGCACCCATAGTGCGGGGCGCGGGTATTGCAACATTGTACAGATCGGCAAAGCGGCGCCTAGCTTTTGAGTTGTGTTGGCAGCCCGGGGGATCCGCTGCACAGGCATCAGAGGCGGCGGCCGCGCGCGCGACCGCGGAGGAGCTCCAGCGCTGCCGCGAGGCGCTGGCGGAGCTCGCAGGGCCGGCGCTGCCCAGCACGCCGCGCGACTGCGGTGCGCCGCCAGCCCTCGCTCTGCTCAACACTTCCGCGCGCCCTTTGCCGCACACAGCGCTCTGCCACAGCTGCTTGCGCGACAGCGGCGCCCTGAGGGCCCTGCAGGACCGGCGCCCTATTCTACCCAATTATTTCCCTATAGCGCCACAGCGCGCGCTTGCGCCGCCAGGCGCGGCGCTGTACGCGCGCGCGGTGCTTGCCGACGCGGGCGAGGGCGGCGGTGCCGAGGCGCCGCCGCGGCCGCTCACGCCGCGCGAGCGCTCGCTCCTGGAGACGTGCGCGCCCGACATGCGCCCTCCGCAGCAGTTCGTCAGACAGGGTTGGGTTAGGGTCCTCATACCGGCGTGCAGTGCAAAAACTGCTGTTGAGCAGCAGTCGTTGGGCAGGCGGCAGCGCGCTGAGGGTGGTGTGTGCGCTCTGGGTCCCTGCCACGACCCGCCAATGTGGCTCAACAGCATCCGGCATCTGCAGCACGAGTGGCAATGTGGGAGATTACAGTCCGTCTGCGTCTGCAGGCATGCAGCGCAGCGGCATGCGGCAATGGAGGTGCGGCGCATGGAGCTGGCGGCGGCGGCCGGCGGCAGCCCGGGCGCGCCGCCCAGCGGCGACTGGTGCGAGGTGCTGCAGCTCGAGGTCGGCGCGGTCGTGCACAGGGTGCGTACCCTCTGGGAGTAGTTTGTGCACCTGTGAGTCCTTCAAATCCTGGTGCTGCGGCAGCCGCCCGTTCGTGACCATGGATACCGGCGAGGCTCTCCAGCCCGGCCAACATGGCGTCAAGGCATGACGCACAGGCACGCACATGCTGCAACGGCCCACCCGCAGCAGGCGGGCGCGCGAGCAACGCCGCGGGCGCCGCCGCGGCAGGACGCGGTTGCCGACACCGCGCGCGCGTGCGCGGCCACGGCGCTTGTCAGCCTCTACCGGCCCGGCGAGGACGCCGCAGCGCTGCGCGAGGGTGCGGCCTACTCTGTGGCCGGCCTGCTGCCCAAGGACAAGCCCGCCGGCCGCCGCGGCCTGGCGCTAATGGCGTCGGCCGGGAGCGCCTGGCGCGCGGTGGACGACCTGGGTGACAGGTGCGCGCGCGGCGGCGGCGGCGTGGAGGGCCGGCCGCGGGTACACGCCAGGGCCGAGGGCGATTTGGGCAGCGCCTGGCACCGCATGGTGATGCGGAGGGCAGCTGTTGAGTGCGGCTCTGCCTATAACTTCAGAGCTGTGAAGTTGTGCTGGATGGCGGGCTGGTGCAAGTGTTAGGGTAGGGTAGGGTCGCACTGCAAGGTATTTAGGAGCCGCGAGGCAGGCCTGGAGCCAGGGAGGCGGACTTTCACACCCTGCCGAACACTGTCGGTGCTCTGGACCTGGTGGGCTCACACCAGCGGCCGCGCGCGCGCGCGCAGCCTGGTGCACGGCTACCAGCCGCGCCACGCGGCCGAGCTGCCGGGCCTGTCCGGGCTGGCGCCGCCCGACGACTTTGACTTTGTCGGCGTGCTGCTGGCTGCCAGTCCGCTCATCGAGCACGGTGCGCGCGCGCCGCTGCTGCGCCCGCGGGCGTGCCTGCGGCTGTGCGCACGGTGTGCGCAGTGCGCGTGCAGCAAAGCCCTGCAGCTCCAGTGAAGGACCATGTCAGTAGAGTACCACGGTACCGCCACCGCTGCCCCATCACATCCAAGCAGCAGCTGCGGGGCCCGGCCGTGCGTGCAACCCGCAGACGGCCGCGCCGCAGGCTGGAAGCGCAGCCAGTGGCTGTTCCTCGCGGACGAGTCGGTGGCGGGCGCGGACGCATGGCTGCTGGCGGTGCAGCTGAAGGGGCCGGCCGCGGCCGTCGACTGGCTGGACCCCGTGGCCGAGGCCGGCGCGCTGGTGACCCTGCGGTGCGCAGAAGGCCCCGTGATCGCGCCGCTTACCTAGACTCCATAGGGCAGCTGTTGTGTACAATGTATGCCCTCAAGCAATAGTGCAGTGGCTGCAGTAGCCCGGACGCCCTGGCACAGCCCCGTTGCAGACAGGCAACGCCGCTGCGCCAAAGCTGCCGCTGCACTGGCCGCATGCGCTGCCTGCTTAGCACCGGGCAGCCGCCGCCTGGCCTGGCCGGGGCATGCTTGCCCAAGATGCTCCGGCGCTGTCAGCATGCATTGCCTTCTCAGTTGTGGTCGTCAGCAGCATTGCATGGTCGGGACATGCCTGTCGAAACAGCACCTGTTGCGTCGGGCCGGCTAGGGGGCCTGCTGCTGGCCGCACCAGCTGCATGCGTGCCTCGACATTGCGCACACCAGTCTGTCATCACACAGGCATCAGCCGACGCTGGACAGCGCATGCGAGCGTGCTTCGCATGCGCTTTCTCGCGCCCGCGCAGGGACCTGCGCGTGAGCAGCCCCGACGCCGCCAACAGCCTCTGGCGCGCGGCGGGCGACGAGACATGCAGCGTCGCCGCAAGCAGGCTGCCGGCTGTGCCTGGCGCGGCAGCCGCCGGTGCGGGTGGCGCCGCCCGGGCCGCGCGAATCCCAAACGGAAACGGGACGGGAAGCAAGGCAGGCGCCAAGGCCGCAGCGCTGGCCGCCTGGGCGGGCCGCAGCGCTGAGCTGCTGGGCCGGCTGCGCGAGCGGGTCGTGCGGCTGCTGGACTAGTGCAGAGGTCTGAACTGGGTCGGCACCGGTGCAGTGGGCGGGGGGTCTCAACATGCAAGGAAGAGCAGTGATGTGAGTGAGCTGGTCTGTGCAGGGTCAAGTGTGTGCGTGCAGCGTCTTGCGTCTTGTCGAGTCGGTTCCGCATGCATGTGGTGTGACCATGCCTCGCATTCAGTCAGGTTTATGGTGCACACATGGCCATGCATGTGTACTGAACTGTGTGACGGTTGCAGCTACAAGCTGCAGCATGCGAGTGTATGAGGGTGAACTGATGTGCAGTGTGACGGTGCGACCGTCTGTGCCAGTGTGAGTGATTAGGATACGCGGAGGATGTAAGCATGCTTGACGCAGCAAAAATTTGTGAAAAGGTGCACCGCCTCTCCGCTGTCGGCCTTCTCCTGTGATGTGTGCGAGTGCACCGCCTCTCCGCTGTCGGCCTTCTCCTGTGATGTCTGCGAGCAGGAAGTTGCATGTGTTCTACCAATCATCTGACTTGCAAGGCTCCAAGGTCGCCCATCACCGCCTTGAGTACCCTAGCAGGTATAGCAGCGCACGTGAACAAGGGCAGACGGAACAAGGTGATGTGAGACGAGCCACAGTAGCGACTTTGCAAAGTGCAGAGCTGCTTTGTGCACATAGAATAGTTCTGGACCGTGTTCAAGCTACCTAGCCGGCACATTGCCTGCTTTAATACGCTCAGTAGCACCAGCGTTGAGGCGTTCGAGGCGGTGGCACAGTGGGCCAGGCTGGTGCAGTGATGGCGTGGTGGGCGGCCAGCCATGCGCCGCCTTGCAGCCTGGCTCTGCGAGGCGACTGCGCACACCTGACTGCGCACAGCCTTCCATTGCCTGCACAGCCGCAGGCACACAGCCTGCGAAAGCAACACAGCCGGTGGCGAGCTCGCAGGCGGCGCGCCCGCTCCTGCCAGGCCGCAGTGCTGAGCGACGCTGCGACGGAGGAGAACGCCGTGCTCGACCTCAGACCAGGCGGCTGCGGCAATGGCGCAGCCGTGGCGGCTGCGCCGCCGCACGCACACCCCGGCGCAGCGGTGTCGCCGGAGGAGCTTGTGCTGGAGCCGGGGGAGTTGAGCTGGGTGGACCGAGCCGGCCGCAGCAGCCCAGGCGATGTGTTCCGCTGCCCAAGCTGCACCGAGGCCGCGTGCCAGGTGCGGAGAATGCGCTTGCTTTCGTTTGTAAGTCGTCAATGGGTAAAGCTTTGGCAAGCGTTTGCCTTGTGTCTTTGTTGTGTCAGTGGATTTATTACTCGGCTGCCGCTAGCCGTGCACCACACGAGGGTTGCAGACTAGCCTTCACACTGTGGGGGTGCGGACGCTGCAGGGGCCGACGGGCTGTCAGCAGATGCTGTGGCGCATGGAGCCAGGCGGCTACCTGCGGGAGATACTCACAGCGCGAGTGTACGACGTGGCGGTGCGCTTCACAGCTTGTTCCCGCTGTTGACAAACCTGCGCTTGTCTCCGGCCATCCGTGTCTGAGCAGGCTACCCGCTCGCGCTGCTGTCAGGATGTGTTGGTTGCACACAATACCTGCCGGCCAACACACTGGTTGAGGGCGTCCGTGCTTCACCCGCATAAGGAACCATGTGTCAAGGCCGAGCGAGTGTAGCAGATGTGCTCGCCCGGCAGCTCAGGCGGTGCGCCTGGGCATCAATGCGGCAGGTGGAGACTCCGTTGGAGGTTGCGCGGGGCTTGAGCGAGGAGCTGGGGTGCACGCTGCTGCTTAAGCGCGAGGACCTGCAGCCGGTGCGCAAACAAGCCTCCCTGTGCAGGAGCGCACATTACGACTTGCCTGCAACGGTCATACGAAGGGCGAATGGGGCTCAGCTGCCAGCCTGAAGCAGGAAGTGTATACTCACCAAGATCCTGGGGTGCGTGTTGCTCACGCACTTCAGGCGTGCACATCTAGTGATCACTTTCAAGTCTACTTAGTTGGACCTAGGGCGGCATTCTGGTGCCGTGCATAGGTGCACATGCCGCAAGAGGTGTATGCCTGCACGTGAGGACAGTGCCTTGTTGCGGCTCACTTTGATGCTCAGCGCCTGGGATGCAGCGCGTGCATACGAGTCCTGTAAGTGACATGATTTAAAAACAGGTAACATTCGGCCGGTCCGCCTTGCAAGCGTCATGGACCGTGCTGCATGCTGCGGCTGCAGCTGCTCAGAGCCTGGGCGTGCCGCGCCGCAGGTGTTCTCGTTCAAGCTGCGCGGCGCGTACAACAAGATGGCGTCGCTGTCAGCGGAGCAGCTCCTGCGCGGCGTCATCTGCTCCTCCGCCGGCAACCACGCGCAGGGCGTCGCGCTCGCCGCGTCGCACCTGGTGCGCTCCGTCGACAGGGGATTGCGACGGATATGCCTGGGGTGTGCTCTGAGCAGGCTGCGCGGGGCGCCGCCCGTCTGCGGCCGGCAGCGGTGCGCTTGGCACTGCGCTCATCTGGTGCACCTGGTGCCCTGGTGGGCCGCTGCGGGCTGCCGCCGGTAGGGATGTCTGGCCAGCGGCCTCTGAGATGCTGAGCAGCACGCCGGGGCTCTCGCGGCGGCGCCGGCGCTGGCGGCTTGCCCGGGCCGCCGCCGCGCGCGCGCTCTGACGCGCGCGCCCGCGCGCGCAGGGCTGCGCGGCCACGGTGTGCATGCCGGTGACCACGCCGGACATCAAGGTGGCCGCGGTGCGGCGCCTGGGCGGCCGCGTGGAGCTGGTCGGCGAGACGTACAGCGAGACGCAGACGCATGCGCAGGCGCGCCCGCGCGAGGGTTTTAAAACCTGATGGTGTTGAAATGGTAGGGGTTGCTTGTAGGCGCATTACCGCAAGACGCAGACGCCTTGCTTGGGCCCCTTTTCTACCTAGTGACTGCAGTGTGTGCCGCCAGTGCGCCTGCCGGTCGTGTGTGCTGTTTAGAGCACGACGTGCTGAGCAGGCACACCTTGGAACTCTCAGCGGCACCTGTGGTGTCATATACTGCCTGTGGTTGTGACGCCCTGGCACGCAGTGCACAGCAAATGCAGACCCTTGCCCAGGCGCAGCTCTGCTCACGGCCTGGTACCTGCCAGCCACCCCGCACGTCGGAAGCCGGGCACATGCTGAAGTGTGTGGAGGATGTCCATGCAACCCACTCGTGCAAGCTGCTGTGCTCGGAGTGAGCACCATATATTGAGTGTTTGAGCTCGCAGAGGCGCGCGCGGGATGAGGGCCTGGTGTTCGTAGCGCCCTACGACGACCCGCTCACAGTCGCGGGGCAGGGCACCATTGGCACAGAGATCCTGCGGCAGGTGCGCTGCAGAGTACGCGCCACCGCGTCACAGTGAAGCGGCCCGAAAGCACTCAGAGATGCACACAGCTGAGGTTGTCTTGCGCCACAGCTGGCGTGGGGGGCGTCTTCGCTCGATGCAGGCTTGCGTCATTGTGACTATATTTCTGCATACCTGTCAAATTGCAGATCATCCCTTTATCGCGCGACTGGTCAAACAGGAGACTCGGGATTGCTGGATACCTTAGAAAGTGAGAGCAGTACGCTTCTCAGTCTGTGGGTGTGCCCGGCGCCGCCAGCTCTCGAGCGCGCACCGGGGCAGCCTGCACGCGGTGTTCGTGGCGGTGGGCGGCGGGGGCCTGGTCGCGGGCATCGCGGCGTACGTCAAGGCGCTGCACCCGGGCGTGAAAGTCATCGGCGTGGAGCCCTCAGGTGTGCTGTGAGTCTGTCTGTATGTAAGTCGTTGACGTCCCAGTCGGCAAAGCAATTCCACGATGAGTTTTGAATGCATTGGGGCAGCCCATCAATGGTAAGGGTGGACAAAGTGACAGTGACGCTCGCCGCGGCTCGCGAGCGAGCGACGCTCGTCGACGACATGCCTGGTTTGTTGCAGGCGCCAACGCAATGGCGATGTCGCTGGCGGCCGGCGAGCGCGTGACGCTGAGCAAGGTAGACGCGTTTGCGGACGGCGTGGCTGTCAAGCAGGCGCGGGCTGCGGGGCGCGCCGTGCACGCCGGGCATGGCCTATGGCGGCTCGTGCTTGCCCCTATGCTGCTCTATGCAGAGAGCTCCTGTGGTGAAGCCGGTTGCGGCGAGCACATTTAGGCGCAACGGCTGGATGCGGCCTCATAGGCCAGCGCGGAGATTGCGGCTGTTCCGGCAGCTGTCGGACGGCGCAGTGTATGAGCCCAGGGCAAGACGGCGTGCCGCTCAAGGCCGTGCAGCCTGTGAGCAACGGCCAGCGGTCAGCGACGGCTTGCCGGCCGCGCGCAGGTCGGCGCGGAGACGTTCCGGCTGTGCCAGCAGCTGGTGGACGGCGTGGTGCTCGTGGACAACGGCGCCATTAGCGCGGCCATCCGCGACGTGTTCAACGAGACGCGCTCCATCCTGGAGCCCGCCGGCGCGGTCGCGGTGGCCGGCGCCAAGGCCTACCTGCGCCGCCACGGGCTGCAGGTGCGGGGCGGGGGCCGTGCGCGCCGGGTAGTCACAGCGCGACCGGGCGCCTGCCCATGGCCTGGCAGGGAGGGCGTGCCCCAACTGCGCCGCCTGCTGGCGGCAAGTAGACTGCTGCTGTGAGGGCGGTGCCTGTTCGATGCAGAGTCATCTGAGCTCTCCAGCCTGCAGTTGACAGTGACAGGCACGCCCTGCTGGCGCGCAGGGCGTCGCCGCGGTGGCCGTGACCAGCGGCGCCAACATGAACTTCGACCGCCTGGCGCTGGTGGCGGAGCTGGCGAGCGTGGGCGCGCGCGCGGAGGCCATCTTTGCGACCAGCATCCCAGAGCGCCCGGGCGCGTTCGCCGCGTTCGTGGCTGCCGCGCTGGAGGGCACCGACATCCAAATCACCGAGTTCAAGTACAGGTGGGCCGCGCGACTGTCAGTGCCGATCAGTGTGCTCGTCTGCATGCCCGAGCCTGGGCGCTGGCCGGGCTGCGGCGCTGCGGGGCGCCTTCTGCCTGCTGGTGCCATAGGCCTGGAGCTGAAGGGTGTGGCAGCAGTCCCCGCACGCGCTGGTCGGCCAGGCCTGTTAGTGGCCCTCTTGTGTGTCCCCTGTTTCAGTGCACCGCTCGCCTAGACACGCCAAGCCCTGCTCACAGGGCGGTGTGCACTCCTCTCGCAAGCCCCGGCCGCAGCAAGACCCGTACACCTAGCCGCACCCTCGTTCCATGTGAGCGGACCCGCGAGGCCGCCTCGACGCGCGCGCGGCGCTGGGGCAGCCGCAGGGCCCGCACCCGCCGGCGCCGCAGCACGCTTTCACATGGGCGCGCGCCGGCTGCGGGCGGCAGGTATTCCGCCGGCAGCGAGGCGCACATCCTGTGGGGCGCGGGCCTGCGCGCGCCGGGCCAGGCCGCGGAGCTGCGCGCGCGCCTGGAGGCCGCCGGCCTGCCCACGCTGGACGTCTCGGCGGTCGAGGCCGCGCAGGTGCGGGGCGCCCAGGGCCCGGCGCCGGGCGGCCGCGGGCCGCCCGGCGTGCGCTGCTGGTCTGCATCGGCTGCGGGCAGCGCTGCGTATGGTTCTAGCATCTATGAGTACTAACTCGCCATCAGCGGGGGCTGCTGCGCGCCTGCGAGCAGCATCAGTGGCCAGACCTCGCGTTTGTGAGGAGGGCTGCCTTTCCCTGACTCATGGCACGCCGCGTAGGGTCAGGGTAAGCATAGACAGGTCGTAAGCAGCGCTGCTCAGCAAGCCAGCCCTTGCCTGCTCAGGGTTGGGTTATGTAGAAAGCCAATCAGGACAGGGGTGCAGCTCCTGCGGCAGCCAACGAAGCTCCTGAACAGGGCACATGCTGGGGGGCGAGCCCGCCGCGCACGGGATTGGGCTCGAGCGACTTCCATGCGCGCGCGCTGAAGGCCCGGCGCTGCCCGGGCCGCAGGTGCACCTGCGCCACCTGGTGGGCGGGCGCGCGCGCAGCTACATGGGCGAGCTGCCCAACGAGCGCATCTTCCAGGCGCGCCGCCTGATGCTTGAATGCCGTGCGCTGCACGCACCGCCCTTGGCCTCTGCCGCCACTCTGAAGTCGGGCCCATGGCAGCTAGGCAAGCCGGCCTGTATCCTGAAGAGAGCAGGGGGTCCTCGCTGCAGCGCATGCGGCGAGGTTTGCAGGTCACACGCCAAAATACCCGAGTCGCAGAAGCAGGACCAAGTTTCCTGCTGTACACTCGGCTGCTCACGCGCGCCGTGCGCGCGGGTCGCCAGGTGGAGTTCCCGGAGCGCGCGGGGGCGCTGGCGCGCTTCCTGGCGGTCGTGTCGCCCGCGTGGAATGTGACGCTCTTCCACTACCGCCGCACAGGCGCGGCCCGCGCTCTGCAGCGGGCCCGAGCAAGCGCGTGTGTGTGCCGCGCGCCAAACGACTCTGGGCATCCGCGGGGCGCGGGCGGGCTCAGGGCTGTGACAGGGCTCGCTCACGCACGAGGCGGGGGTGCATGTGCCGAGGTCTTGTGGCTCGAGAGTGCTGTGTGCATGTGTGTTTCCGGTGTCATGCAGGCTGATGGTGTGGTTGCGGTCCCGCCAGTGCCGAGCACGCGCTGACACCTGGGCATGCAGCTCTCGAAGGCTGAGACATTGCACAGCTGACACGGGTTCCTGCGCGGCCGCGCGGCAGGCAACCGCTCCACGGTGCTGCTGGTGGGCGTGCAAGTCCCGCCGGCCAGCGAGGCGGCATTCGCCGCGGCGCAGGCCGCGCTGGCATCGGAGTACACGTTTGCCGAGCTGTCCGGCGAGTCGCGCCGCGTGTTCGACATGTTCCTGTCGTAGCGCGCGGCCGCGGCGCGCGCCCGGCGCGCCTGGGCGCCTGCTTTGTGGGTCAGGGGCGGCTGTGCGTGGTTGCACTGCTGCCGTCTGGACACGCCGCGTGTGTGGCGCATCCATGTCACTCTGACCCTCCGACGTGTGCGGCTCCGCCGCTCGAGTGGCCACAGTCGCGCCGCGTCTTGCCTTGCGCCTCGCATGTGCACGGCGCACCCGGGCAGATACGGCAGGCTCCCTGATAGACGCCGGGTAGCTTGCAGCACGAAGTGCACTGCATAGGCTGTTGCGTGTAGAGGGTATGCACCGCTCTGACCAGCTTGTCTGACAAGCCTCGTCTCAGTTGGGCGTTCTGGGTACTATCTGGCTGTCCAGACGCAGCGATTGACCCCTGTGACAGGGGCCCCTGTCACTACCACAGGCAGGCCTAATGCCTAATGCGGAGAGTGACATGTGTGCATGCGCTCGGCCGCAGCATGCTGCCTGCAAGTTGATGATCTGGAGTCCAGAGTTCTGGGCTGCATGTTTCATCTTCCTCTCCTCACCCTCGGCTTCATCGCATCGCAGGACTTTCAAAACCAAGGAAATAAGAGGCGCCTCCTGGGCAGAGTTGGCACACAGCCGACCGCCAGCATGCAAGCACGGCTATGCCGGTAACAGCCTAGTGGAGCGCATGCGTGTACCCATGGCCTCAAGCTGCCTTGCACATCGCAGCGGATCTGCGGCAGATGCTGCTGGCACATGCTGAGTCGCATCGACTGACCTAGGCCCGCGCTTGTGCGCACCGGTCGGCAGGCGGTGAGCTCCTCTCATTGCGCTGCCGGACTGCATGCGGGTGTGTCATGGCAGCAGCACGCTCTTGGTTTTCGGCACGGGGTGAGCTGAAGTCCACGCCGGCATTGCGCAGTCTTTCAGCGCGTGTACTGCAAAGCAACAAGTATGATGCAAGATGGGCGTGCCTGGCACGGCCACTTGATACTGCTGTACATTGGTGGCATGCGCCGTGTCGCATTGTCTGGCGCACGCTTCCCAGCCGCGTGGCTGGCACCTCAACATGCGGGCGTCTGCTGCTGTTGGCGGGAGAGCGCAGGCGCAGCTGCTGTCTCCAAGCATCGCGGCAGCCGCGCTCGACACTGTACTCCTTTCCCGCTGCGACGCAGGCGCCTGCTGGACTCCGGCCGCTCAGTGCCGAGCAGGCGTGCCAGGCGCCGGCGGGCATGCAGGAGGCCATGCGGCGCGGCGCGTACCCGGGCGCGGCCTTGGAGCAGGCGTCCGCCGACGGCGGCGCCGGTAAGCATAACCACGCGCAGCCGCTGGCGGCTCGGCTCGGCAGCCATGCGGGCAGCGCGGATGGCGCAGCGCTGCGCGGCCGCGCCTGGAGCCGGCGCAGCCGCGAGGGCGCGGGCTACGCCGAGCTGCCGCGGTTCGGCGAGCGCGCGCCGGCGCGCTGGCGGCGCGGCGGCGGCCGCCTGGCGCTGCTGCTCTGCGCGGTGCTGGGCACGACGGCCATGCTGGTCGCCGGCTCGCGCGTCGGCGTGCCCGCCGGCACAGGTGCGCTCCGCCACCTCAAGGCAGACCCGCCCTCCGCCACGCCTCCGCGCCGATCGCCGCGGGCCGCAAGCCTGCGGCCGGCCCGTGCGCCGCGGCGCGCCGGCCCGCCGCGGCCGGCAAGCGGGGCAGCAGGCCCGCGGCCCGCCGTGCAAAGCAGCCGGCGCCGCCCTCTGCCGCCCCGGCCCCCCGACCTCCGCGCCCACACCCAGCGCCCCGCGCGCGCGCGGCAGGCGGCCCGCGCGTGCACGTCAATGTGCGGCGCGGCCTGGGCGCCGCGGCGGCCGAAGACGGCGCCGGCGCCGGTACTGAATCGGCGGACGCTTTCTTTGCGCGCGTGCACGCTGCCAACCTGAACCACCTGCAGGCGGACGCCGACGCGGGCGCCGCCGAGTCCGTGACCGGCGGCGCCCGCCCGCGCCTGGTGCGCGCCGCGCCCGGCGGCCTCCTGGCCCCTCGGCTGTGCGCGGGGGGCGCCTCGGGCGGCGCTCGCGCGCGCCGCCGCGCCCCGCGCCGGCGCCCGCTCGGGGCGCTGGGGTCGCGCACTGAGGAGGCGCGGCCCTGCGCGTGCCGGCCGCCTGGGGCAAATTGGCGGGGCGCGCTGCGTACGGACGCAGGCCTGCTCCAAGGATTCAACCAACATGAATGAACAGACATTCCTGGGTGCTTCTTAGATACAGGGTCGTCTCTAGGGGTGCAGGCCTTGGCAAAAAGTCAAGGTCGACAAGGTCGACGCGGCCCACGCTCCAGCGCGCCTGTGTCTCAATTGCCGTCCCTCTCTTGCTCACAGCCGCGCGCCTGTTGCGCACTAAAGCCGCTGTGGGCGGCAGGTGATGGGCGGCGGCGGCGAGCGCGGCGACGGCGCGCTGCGCGCGGGCGCCGGCGCGCGCCCGACCACGAAGGCGCCGAACGAGGGCGAGGTCGTCGAGGAGCCGCCGCCGCAGCGGCGGCCGGCGCGGGCGCAGGCGGGCGGCGCGCACGCCGAGCCCGCCGAGGACCCCGAGGCGTTCCTCCGGCAGGCGCGCTCGGCGCTCAACCGCGGCGACGCGCTCGAGCGGCCCGCGGCCGGCGCGGCGGGCGGCGGCCGCGGCGATATAAAGGTGGACGCTGAGCGCGATGGCTTCCAGCTGGACATCCCGCGCGGCGGCGGCGGCGGCGGCGGCCGCGCTGGCGAAGACGGCCCCAGCCGCGAGTTCGCCAGCGCAGCGTCGTCGCTGCTGGACGACGACTTTGGCGCCGAGGTGCGCGCGCGCCGGGCGCCCGCGACGCCGCCGCGCTCCGCGTCGCCCCGCCGCGCACAGGCCCCAAGGCCCGCGCGTCGCGCATGTGCAGGATAAGGGTGCGTCACCCTAACCCTACCCCTGCACCGCCCACAGGACAAGGCCGGCGCGGACGACGGCGCGGCGCCGGTGGTCGAGCAGCTGGTGTTCTCCGAGGGCGACCCGGACTACGAGGAGGAGGAGGACGAGGACCCCGCGCGCGTCGCCGAGGAGTATGACTACGAGCACTTCTGGGACCTGGCCGCGCTGGAGGACGCGCCGCCCGAGGACCCGCTGGAGACAGAGCTTGCAGCCGCGCGCGCGGAGTACGCCGAGCTCGTGCGCGGCCCCTCAAACATACAATGCGCCGCATGCCCAGGCCTGCCGGCCCCGGCCACTGGAGCGCGCTGTCACTATGCCGGCCTGCGGAAAGGTTATAACAGCCATGTGTTAACACAAGGTTGTGTGAAACGACGGCGCTCGGGCACCCATATAGCACCCGTGCCGAACAACTCCCTGCGTCGCGCAAGAGGGACAGAGGGCTTACAGCATGTGGCCCATGAGCCGCAATGACCATTATTGAATCCGGGTGCAGCATTGGCCACACGGATAACAACACAGGCGACGGGGTGCGGCTGCTCGCCTGCATGCAGCCGACTCTTGCACACCCACCGAGCCTGCTATTTGGTTTCCCTTGCTCCTGCGCTGCCGAGCGCGGCGGCGAGCACGGGCGCCGCGCCGTCGCAGGACGCCGCGACGACGGCGGCGAGCGACTTCAGCTACGGCGACGGCGACGGGGCCGCCGACGAGCTCGCGGAGCTGCTCGCCAGCATGCTGCCCAGCGAGGCGGCCGCCGCGTCGGCCGCCGCGCGCGCGGCCGCGGCCGCGGTCGTCAATGCGGCGTACGCGCGCGCGACCGGCGCCGACGCGGCCTCGTTCGCGCGCATCCAGCGCGCGATCACCAACCCGCAGGCGCGCCCGCCCGCCCGGCGTCTTGCGGCCGCCCGCGGCCTGCTGCCTGCCTTTGGTATACCGCGAGCACCCCGCTTCAGCGCTGGACGGCGCCAAGCGGCGTCCGCGTCACCACTATGCTGCTGCTCTTGCAAGCTGTCATGTGCAATTTGGCTGAGCGTCTACGCGGAGGGCCGCGCGCTTAGAGTGCCTAACGGGATGGGCCACATCTGGAAGTCAAGCGGAGATTATGAATGTGTTGTGGGCGTCGCGCCGCGCTCTTTGCAGCAGCTGAGCCAGCAGCGCGGCCCGCTGCCGCGCATGTGGGTCGCAGCAGGCGCCCGGCGGCTTCTGGCGGCTCTCACGTGCGCGGGGTGTTGCAGAGGGGCATGCAGCGCGCGCCTCATGACTCTCACCACCATACCCCGCTCCCTGGCACCCACGCCGCAGAGCGCCTTAAAGGGGGCGGGGGAGGCCGCAGCGCCCGATGCCGCGGCGGGCGCCGGCGACAGCACGCACTGCCGCCGCCGCGCATGCCCGGAGCCGTGCGTGCCGCGTCTGCACTTGTCAGCCACGCCATGCACAACCCTGCCGGCCGCGCCGCACAACCCTGCCGCCCGCGCCCGCAGGACCTGCTGGACCAGATGAGCGCGCCGGAGCGCCTGGCCGCCACGACCGACGCCGAGTCCGCGGCCGCCGCGGTCGTGCAGGCGGCGGCCGCGCAGTCCAAGAAGCTGGGCGCCAAGGCCGCGCGCGCCTGGCGCCAGCTGCCCGACGGCGGCTGGCAGCGCCGCCAGGCGGGCGACGCGCCCGACCCGCCGCGCAGCCGGTGCGCCGCGCGGCCGCGCCGCCTTCTCTCTCTGGACTCCCCATCGCCTGCTGCCAGAGGATGCGAAACCGGCCCCGGCCCCGGCACGGGACCATCCCACGATGTGGCCTGCGCGGGCTGCGTGGCAGCGCGCTAGCGCGCACGGCTTGCCGCGTAGGCCGCCCGCTGTGCAGGCGGAGTTGGGACTGCGCCATGGCCCTGCCGGCGCCTGGCATGTCATGGGGCAGCATGCTGGGGCGCCCTGCCGAGCTTCTCACGCCCGCTGCATGCAGGCCCGCGAGCGTCGCGCGGGGCACTAAGGAGGCAGCGGCGGCGCCTCCCCTGCCGCTGTCACGCGCGCCGCGGCGCACCCCCCCCCCGGCCCAGCACAACCTGCTCTTACCCTTTACTCTAGGTCCCAGTTATCACGGCACGCACCGCCGCGGCGCAGGCGCTCCGATGAGATGGCGGTCCGGGACCTGCGGCTGCCCGGCATGCCGGCGCGCCGCGCCGCCGGCGCCGCCAGCGCCAGCAAGAGCGTAGCGACCGCCGCGCTTCTGCAGCGGCTGCGCGGCATGGACACGCTCGACCAGCCGCAGGGCCGGCCGGGCGGGCTCTCGAGCGAGAACGCCGCGGGGGGCGGCGGGGCGGCGGCCGCGCGCGCCGAGCGCGCGCTTGCGGAGGACCGCGCGCGCCCCGCCGCCGGGGCGGGCGCGGCAGCGGCGGCGGCAGCGGCGAGCGCGGCGGCGGAGGCCGCGCGCGGCGGCGGCGGCCGCGGCCGGACGGGGTCCGACGCGCGCGCGGCCTTCGAGGAGCTGCAGCTGGGCGCGGCGCGCGGCGGCGCGCGCGCCGCGTCTGCGGCCGGCGCGCGCCAGGCGGCCGCGCGCGCGCGGGGCGGCGGCGCGGCCGGCGAGCGCGCGGTGCCCGCGGAGCTCGAGCCGGGCGGCGCCGACGCCGGCCGCTGGCCGCCCATCCTGGGGCTGCAGCGCGACGGCTCCGCCATGGGCGGCGGCGCGGCGGCGGCCGAGCGTCGGGCGGACGCCGAGGCGGCCCGGCGCGCGCTCACGCTGGAGCAGCTCATGGATGAGAAGGCCGCCAGGGCGGCAGCGGCCGCCGCCGGCGCGCGGCAGGGCGGCGCTGAGGCGGGCGGGCGCGCATCGCCCGCGCGGCCCCAGCTGCCCGGCGAGGACGGCGGCCGGGGCTCGTCGGCAGAGCCGGACCTGGACCAGCTGCTGGACTCGAAGCCCGGAAAAGAGGCGGCGTCCGCCGGCACGCACCAGGGAAGCGCCCGGGCGGCCGGGCGCGCGTCACCCGCGCGGCTCCAGCTGCCCGGCGGCGACGGCGGCCGGGCCGTCTCGAAGGAGCTCAATCTGGATCAGCTGCTGGACTCGAAGGCCCAAAACGATGCGGCAGCCGCCGGCGCGCACCCGGGGGCCGCCCGGGCGGCCGGGCGCGCGTCGCCCGCGCGGATCAAGCTGCCTGGCGAGGACAGTGGCCAGGCAGTCTCGCAGGAGCTCAATCTGGAGCAGCTGCTGGACGCCAAGGCGCACGAGGAGGCTGGATCCGGGGGCGCAGAGGCGGGCGGCCGCGCGTCGCTCGGGCGCCCCCAGGCGGCCGGCGACGGCGGCGACCGGGCGTCCCGGGCGGGCGCGCGGCAGGGCGGCGCCGGCGCCGACGCGCGCCCGGCCTTCGCCGGGCTGCAGCAGGACGGCGGCGAGGCGGCTGGGCGCGGGCCGCCCAAGCGCCTGCAGCTCCCCGGCGGCGACGGCCAGCAGGCGTCGTTGGCGGTCTCCGCCGGCGCTGACGCCGGCGGCCGCGCTGCCGATGAGTCCGCGGAGCGCACGAGTGGCGGCGTTGAGCGGCTGGCCGACGTCCTATCCGGCACGGGCGCCGGCCGTGCCGGCGAAGACGCGGCCCGCACCCGCGCCTCGGCAGCGGGGGGCGGGGGCGGCGGCGGCGGCCGCGCCGACGGCAGCGCGCTGACGGGCGCGCTGCTGGGCGCACGCGGCGCCGCTGACACCTGGGCCAACGCCCTGGGCGACAGCGGCGCGCTCGCTGCGGACAGCGCCGCATCCGCCGAGGACGGCGCCGAGGCGGGGCGCGCCGTCGCCCATGCGACGAACGGCCGCGCGGCCGCGCGCGAGGGCGCGGGCGGCGCCGGGGCGAGGGGCGGGCGCGGCGGCGCCCTGGGCGCGCTGGACGCCGAGCCCGGCGCTCAGCAGGCGGGCGCTCTGGAAGCTGCTAGCGCCATGACAGGTGCCGGACTGGGCGATGCTCTGGATGCCACAGAGGCCGCGTCAGGTAATGTGCGGGGCGGCGTCCTGGGTGCCTTGGAGGCAGCGGCAGGCGGCGCATCGAGCAGCGCCCTGGATGGCCAGAGCGCGGAGCCAGGCGCCGACGCGTCCATGCTCGCTGGGGATGCCGGCGGCGCGGCCACGCGCCGGGCTGCGGGCGGGCGGGCGCGCGGGTCGGCGGCAGGCGCCGCGGCGCTGCAGGGCGGCGGCGCGCGCGCGCGCGACCCCGTGCGCGGCGCGCGCGCCGACGGTGAGCTTGCGCAGGCCATCGCCGCCGGGCGCGGCACCGACGCGGGCGCGCTCGCGGGCGGCCTGCCGGCCGAGGGCGGCCTGCCGGCAGGCAACCAGGGCCGGGGCGCGCGCGCGCGCGGCGCGCGCTCGGGCGCCGCCGCGGCCGGCCGCGGGGCGGGCGGCGGCGGGCGCGCGCGCGGGCGGGAGCCGGGCGCTGAGGCGCGCCCGGAGCGCAGCGAGCCTGCCGACAAGCTGGCGCGCGACGCGGGCAAGCCGCGCCATGAGCCAGCCGACGCTGCGGCAGAGCTGGATGAGGGCGCGGGCCAGCGGGTGAGCAGCGCGGAGGCGCAGGAGGTGTGGCGGCAGTGAGTGTGTGCAAGCGTACCAAGACCCCTGCAGGCCACCTTCCAGCAGCGCAGGTCGGGCGCTCTGGTCTGCCTGGAGCCTGCAGCGGCGCTTTTCAAGCACAATATCAGGGCTTTGCCCAGCAGGCCGCGGCTACGGTGCTGGTGAATGGCAAGCGCTTGGTAGAGTGCCCCAATAGAAGAACAGCATGACTCGTTGAAACTCCGCGCGCATTTCTTGCGGCGCATGTTCTGTGACGCCCAGGATCAGCCTAGCCCCCCCCCCCCCGCATGCCCACGCTAGGGTTTTCACTTTGCCCTACGGGCGCCGCGGCGGTAAAAGAGCCTTCCATGCCTGCGGCGCTGTGCTTTCAATCTGTTGCAAATGCATGGTAGGCCGGCAGTGCAGCTTGTGCGCCTGCTTGACGCCAGGTCATTCGGGCGTGCAAGCTGTGATTGTGTTTCTTGGTTAGTACTTTTGGCGGGTGGTTATTGGGTGCCTGGGCTTCACTCGTGATGCCGTGCACTGAGCAAAAGCATGATTTGGCGCAGCCGAGAGTCACGTATCTAGTGTAATGTTGCGGAGTCACGTATCTAGTGTAATGTTGCGGTCCCAGTCCTTCCCGAATAGCAAATTGCCATGTGTCATGTTGACGAGGGTTAGGTGTAAGGCCAACGCAAAATAGCTTACGGAAGGCGCACCTACTCAGAGCACAACGAACACACAGAAGAGACTACACCTCAAACGTATTTGAAGTTCCCGCAGTGTAACCGGCTTGATAAGCACTCAACGGCATGGCTCGTCTGCAAGTCCTCGCCCTCGCGGCGACGCTGCTTCTGGCAGCTAGCTGCGCGTCTGCAGCAGGTAGGCCAATGTGATATGTCTGATATGCAAGGCCGGGCTGCTTAGCCTGGCTTCTAGCGGGGCGTCACCCATCAGTGACCGGTCACTTACGAGACAATTGCAAAACAGTTGCAAAACTTGCACTGTATTCGGCTGTCGGCCAGCAGCTGCACGAGCTCAGGTTGACTGCACTTCCTGGGCGGGAGGCGAGTGCTGTGCATGCATGCGCCCACATTGGTACAATGCGTTTTAGCCTTTTGTGAAGACCGTAAGCGCGAAGTGCCACAGATGTTTCGCGCTGGTGCCGGGGCGCTGGTGCCGGGCTGCCTCTGCACATTGGCTCAGGTGCCCTGGAAAAAATGTACTCATGGCTGCCTGGCAGTGTCAGCGCTGGCTGATCACTCTGCAATGCTGCGCCGCAGGCGGCCGCCAGCTGCTGGAGGTTGCCTCTGTGTCAGCAGCACCGTCCGGGATGATGGCAGGCGCCCCGGCGCCTGGCCCCATGGCTGGCAAGCCCATGGCGGACATCCACTTCACAATCACTGCGTCGCGCGCGGTGCTGGCAGACAACACGCTGACGCTGAGCGGTGTCGCGCCCGTGGCGCTGTACACCACCGCCGCGCAGGGCGTCGGCATGACTACCGTCAGTGCGCGCCTGCCTGGCCTGTACTAAGAATGCTGCTGGCTGCTGGTCTTGCACCGAGTGTATCACTGAGGCCTGCCTCTGCAATAGCATCTGCAGGAAGCCACTGAGCACACTTGCAATCTTGTGCCTGACGCGATGGTTTAGGGCAGCAGTGCTCTAGTCAGCACTTCACTGCCTGCATGCATTGCTGCACGCATTGGCGCATGTGCCCTGGCTTCCTGCGAAGGTCAAGTCTCCCCTGACTCTGAAGTACGCGCGGCGCAGAGGACTTTGCCAACTCCACTGCACAGGGCGCGTACGTCAACTCCGCCGGCCAGTGGCTGGCTGACCCCGCGGCCGTGCTGGTCGGCATGACGAACGGCGCGGCCAGCAAGGCGCTGCTCAAGCTGTCCAGCCCCGCGCTGAGCGCCGACAGCAGCGCCCTGACCTTCCAGGCGCGCACCCGCATGTCTCGCCACCGCCGGGCCTCTGTTATATCCATGCTGTTGTTATCTGTCCATGCTGTTGTTATTTTAGTATTAAAAATCTAGTCAATAAGCTTACCACCTTTGTCCTGTCGCACACACAGCGTGCTGTGCATTTGATGTCATCAGTCTCTTGGGTTCAATTGCGTCAACTGCTCCTCTGCCTCGCTGCCATTGGGGCTCGTGGCCTGATGCCTCTGGCAATCATGTCCTGTCATTTCCATTTCAGTTTAGACAGACTACGACAGGCAGGGGCACGTGTCTGCGTCAGGATATTTGGCAGAGGCTCGAGTGCTGCACCGTCAGGCTGAGGTTGGCAGCCCACTCGGTGCACGTCGTCATGGTGACTGACGGCGTGCGCGCGGAGGCGCAGGTCGCCATCCTGAACGCCGACTCGGCCGACGCTGTGCCGTACGAGGGCGGCGCAACGGCGCGCCTGATCGACGACAAGCAGAACGGCCTGGCCAGCAGCCTGATCACGTCGGCGGCGAGCGCGCCGCTGACCGACGCCGCACTGTTCATTGACGCCAACTCGCAGACGCTGGGCCCCGACGCGCAGACCAAGTTCCTGTTCTGGGGGCCCTGGTGGGGGTGCGCCCCTTCCCCCGTCCCGGGCGGCTGCTGGTTTGGAGGGCGCTGCTGGTGAGAGTATTCAGAATGTCACAGACCTTTTTTTATCATATTGATTGAACAGTTCCGCATATGAGCATTTGTACAGTAACCCCTGAATTGGATCAAGATGACGATGAAGGCGGGAGACCTGTACTACACATCGTTCAAAGTGTCACTCATCCTCTGACATCAAGGTATCCTGCGATGGCAGGGGCTGGGGCGGCGGCTGGGGCGGCGGGTGAGCGGCCCTGCTTCTCTGTGTGTGAGTGGTTGCTGAAGCTCGGTTGCAGGCTTTCAGTGATATAGGGACATGCCCGTTATGTGTACGGTTGATTGTCTTCTGTCGATCATGTCATATATTCTCCTTGTATGTGGCCCTGACTTTTGTGCATCAGTGCGCACATTCGGCCTGACTCTTTGCGTGCCTTCCCTTGCAGCTGGGGCGGCGGCTACGGCGGCGGCTACGGCTGGGGCGGCGGCTGGGGCGGCGGCTGGCGCCACCACGGGTGGTGGGGCAAGTAGGCGCCCCACTGCTTGGGCGCTGCTGTGGACGCTGCTGAGGACGACAACTCTTGAGGGAACTCTTTGGAAGCCGGGAACCGTGTATGAAAGGGCTGTGAAGGCGAGGAGGGTTTCAAGTGGTTTAGCAGAGTTCTCCCCCAACCTTGAATGGCATGCAACGCGCAGTTGGTGCTAGTGTGAAGCACTGTGGGGGCTGACCTCGGCAGTCCAACAACCAGCCTGTGTGAAGCTCGTGCTTTTCTCAGGTTGCCATCGGACTGTGGGTCAGCTCAGGTGCTTTTTTCAAGATATGTATGGCGCACGATATTGTGGGCCCAAGCTGCATGCAGCTTTGGTCGGACTTGAGCGTTGCCTTGCCTCTTTGTTGCATGTGCAGCATTTGTCGTACCGGCATGGAGTGTTGTGAGTATCAATGTGTCTGCAAGTATGTGATTCAAGTATGTGACGTCTGGACTGTGGTCAAGTGCACAAGTTGCTTAGGCATGATGTAAATTGATGGTGTTCTGAAGTGCGATTGTCCAACCCAGCAACGCATTGGTTGCTTCTCAGCAAGTCCAACTAGACAGTGGTATGCGACCTAACTCCATTGCCTTTGTAACTCCGCAGCCTACAAGCTAGGGTGTCTGCACTTCATGACGTACCGAACATATCCAGAGAACGAACCCAATAGCACAAAGTGCCGAACGTGTACTTGCTCAGCACATTGGAAGCCTGGTCTGTGAGCATCTGCCGAGGAGGCCTGTAGGGCGGCAAGGATGGGACGCTTCCAGCTGCTGGCTGGCACGGTTTCGCTGGCTCTGTTGGCATGCTGTGCAGAGGCGGCTGGTGCGTCACCATCCCTGAGCGTCCTTTGGGCTTGTTTGGATTGGATCATCGTTATGATCACATTTCATTCATGGAGGGAAGAGGCTGTACCCCCTTCTGAGGGCTGCATTGGCTGCCAGAACGCTTGTGTGCTGCGTCTCCGAGTCGGATGCTAGCACGCATGGTGCTAGCACAGTCAGGCCTAGGGCGGTGCAGTGACATAGAGAACTGTTTTGAGAGGTACATGTGGTGTGCGTGGCAGCTCGGCACTCTGCTGTGAGCTTCTGGCAGGCATAAGCGCACACGGCTCAAGGTGACGTTGGCGGCTTTCGGGCGCATGCGCTTGCATGTGGTCGCGCAGCATTTGTACCCCGTTAGTGACGTTACGTCACTATGCTTCACACAGGCAATAAGGATGGCACTGTGTTTGCGCAGGCAGCCGGCGCGGCCTGTCTGGTGCACACGTCGCGGCAGCGCCGGTGCAAATGTCGGCGGGCGCGCCTGCGCCTGGAGCGGGCAAGCTGCCGGCGGACATCCTCTTCACGGTCACAGCGGGACAAGCGGTGCTGGCGGACAACACGCTGACGCTGTCGGGCCCCGCGCCCGTGGCGCTGCACACCACGAGCGGCATGGGTGCTGGAACCACTCCGCTTGGTGCGCATACAGTGCACCGTGCAGGAAGTGTACTGGGGAAGAATATGTGCCTGTGGTGAGCAGCTGTGTCTGCCTCAGCTCATTATTTAAGTAAAAATATACTAAACATGTCTAACACGCTACCAGCGTGAGACCAGCTGCTGCAGCTGGAGGCGCGGGTGACCGCTGCAATGCTGACTGCGCACTACGCAAGCACAGCAGCAACCGAGGCAGAACGAGACCTGCGCCGTGGGCAATGCCACTGTGGCTGGGCGCAGACGCGTTTGCCAACGCCACGGCGGGCGCTCTGTACATGGACGCTGCCGGCCACTGGCTGGCCGACCCGCTTGCGGTCCTGGTTGGCACGAATGGTGGCGCGCCTGCCAAGGCACTCGTGCGGCTGTCCAGCCCACAGCTGGCCGCCAACAAGTCCGCACTTATCTTCCAGGTGAGCACTCCTTGATCAGTGAATCTATGACCTAGCAGCAGCGAGAGCACAATTATTGAGCACCCGAACTGCTGGGAGTGCTCGTCACGAGTGGTGTAAGGCTCAGCAGTGACTGGAAGGGAGAGCACGACGTTCTTGACAGTCATAGTGGTACACTCCCGGGCTGTTGCTGATGCGTGAATTGCGTCCAGCACGTAGTTGACAGCGAGGTTCCCGTGCCAGCAACGCTCGCTCTGGCGGCAGGTGGCGATCCTGCCGGCCGACGCTCCGGAGGCAGTCCAGTATGCGGGCGGCGTCACGGCGCGCCTGGTCGACGACAAGGCCAACGGCCTGGCCAGCGGCCTGCTGACTGGCGCCGCGAGCGCGCCGCTGACAAATGCGGCGCTGTTCATTGACGCCAATTCGGGCACCATCGGCCCGCAGGCGCAGAGCAAGTTCTTTGGCCTGTTCTGGGGCCCCTGGTGGGGCGGCCCAGGGTGCGGACCCTCGTGATGTGAGAGCATGACAGCAAATGACTGCTACGCTGTGCGTGCTTGCTTTTGTCGTGTGTTGCTTGCGAAGTATGACCAAGGTGTCAGTGAGTGTGAGTGGACGGGCAGTCCTGCTTTTGTAGCTGCGCCTTGCAAACTTGCAGGTATGCAGGTTGAGGAGTCTTGTCCGGAAATTTTGTCAGTGATCTCAGGTAGCTGCTGATATATGTGCTGGATCTGCAGGTGGGGTCCTGGGTGGGGAGGCCCCGGGTACGGAGGATGGGGCGGGTATGACCGGGGGTGCGGACCTTGCTTTGTTTTTCAGCTGACCTCGTGCTGCCAAGCGAGTGTCTTGTCTGCTAGGTCTGTGTTTGCTGCGCATTGTCTGCCTCAAAAGTGTGGCGCGGGTATGCATGCTGTGCACAGTGGCACGCCATAGTTGCTTCACAAGGGCTGTATTGCGCTGGACCAGTGTGATGCCTGCTCCTGGAGGTGCCAGCATGCCCGCAATCTGTCGCATGTGCATGGTCTGAAGTTTGTGTCCTGCCTCCAGGTACGATGGCTTCGGATGGGGCGGGGGGTGGCACCACGGCTGGGGCAAGTAGTTGCGCCCGCAGGAACGGAGGGCGTTGAGCTTGCTCGGCTGTGCCATCCAGGCAAGTCGAACGCACTGCAGCAGAGCCAGAGTCTGGTTTGTACGTCATGCTGAGCATTGTCATCACCCCTGCTTGGACTGCTGGTGTTTTGAAAAAGTGGAGCTCCACAGTGCTTGAGGGTGTCAGTGTGGCAGAGGGTAGCGTTTGTGGGTGGCTGTTTTCCTGGAACGAGAGATGGCAGGTTTTGATGCGGTGTGTGTAGATGGTGAGTGGCTAGGTGTAGTGCGTGTGCTGCTTTGCGTCCGTAAACTGCAAGTGATGCTGCTTTGTGTGTACATAGGGTTTGGCGCCACTGTAGTGTTTGGCATTTACATAGCGTTTGACAGGTGTAGGTGGTGGCATGCCGTGGGAACAGTGATGGCAGGCAAGGTGCAGGCACATGTCATTGCTGGTACATGCGTGCTCATGTATCTGCAATGCTGGTGGCTCCCGCATGCTGTGATGACCCATTTTATCATTTGTGTGGTTCAGGTCCTGGTTGTTACCTGCTACATGTTGCTGGTGTGACGTGACTGATCGGCAGGCATCTGGCCTGGAAGCATGCAGTGATGCGGGTCAGCTTGCAGCTTTTTGTTGGACGGTGCTGTCATGTTCCTGTGAGTGTGTAACACGGCAATGCGTGCTCGCTTCGGTGATGTATTATGTCGACGTCGCAGTACAGCCAGTGTGCAACAGACGTACGTGCCCTAGAATACTACACACCTGGCCTCCTGAAAAGACGGACCTGGGAACTAGCTATTCTGACCAAACACATGCCTTGGCAGCGGTTCCAGCAGCCACAGTGCATATTTGTTCCTCTTCTCATGACACACCTGATCTCCCACTCAGTTGACAACGCAGTCCACCACCCTGCAGCGACATGTTTGCAAGCGCAATAAGAACCTGCACAAGCTGGCCTGCAAGACAACACCATGCACGACAGAAGCTCCTTAACCCCCTGGCACAGCTTGTTGATGCTTGCGCGCACCAGAAAGTTTATGACGATGCCGCCGCCACTGCATGCAGGCCCCGAGGTAACAGCCAGCCACTCGCCAGCGCAGACCTCTCGAGCGGTGCTGCACTTAGATCCTAAGCAGCTGCACCAGCACCAGCACGGCCCGCCTGTCCGGTCGCGCCAGTGGCGAGGAACACAACCAGATATGTGGCTGATATGTGTATGAGCGCGCACTGGCCAACTAGGAAAAAGCAGCACTCCAACGACGCAGCCAGTCTCTGTTGCACCGCCTGGTGGGCAGGCAGAGTGTCAACATTCGCATGGCGGCTGACAGCACGCCTGAGGGCCTGCCAAACTCACGCGGCCCCCTCGCCTGGATGCGCACAACGCGCCCCCATACGGCCGCACCACTGGGCAAGCAGTCGTGCGGGACGGCGAGGGAGCCCGTGGCAGAGGCACAGCATGCAAGCCCCGGCGCGTGAGCCCGTACACAACCCACACACACAAAGTCATGGCTGCGTTGCCCGAGCCGCGTCAGTCTCGCCCAAGCCCCACACGCCACGGAGCCCCACACACCCCTAAACAGCCGCATCGGAGGCTGAGCGGTCGGCATCGGCGAGCGAGCGCGCGCTGGCCGGCTGCAAGGCGCCCGCCTCCAGCAGCGGCGCCCCATGGTCGCCGTCGAGCCCGTTTGCGGCGGTGTCGCCCTCGCCCCCCACCTGCATGTACAGATTATTGACTGACTCAGCCATCTGTCTTACACTCTGTCCTGCTAGCAATGTTGCCACGCCATAAGCTGGACAGTGCAGGTGGCTTGCCAGTGGGCCTTGCAGCGGGTTTCTGACGCCCCTGTGCCCCTAGCCTGGAATCCCTGAAACAAGCTGACGCGGCCGACTTATGCAGGTCACGCGACACTAACCTGTTCATCTGCCCTCATCCCGAGAACAAGGCGGCTGCAGGCAGGCGCGCACGCGCGCCCGCAACAGCCGTGCAGCCGAGCGCCCTGGTTCGCGGGCCGGCGGTGGCGGCGCGGGGCCGCGCCTTCTGGTGCGCGGGCGCCCTGCCGGCGCTGCGTGCGGGCGCGTAGATGATGTAGTGCTGCGTCATCAGCACCACATCGTAGAACAGCGACACGAAGCCCAGGCCGAACTTGACCGGGTCGCCGGTGATCAGGGACAGGTCGCGCATGACGAGCGCCTGCGCAGCGCGAGCGTCTGGGGTGAGGCCGCGCTGCCATTGCAGCATGCGAGAGGCCCGCCCGGCCCTTCCCGGCCGTTCTTTGACCCAGCTGAGGCTACACTCACGTTGGAGCAGCTGCTTCCCCGACGCGTCGTTCAAAGGTGTGCTTGAAGGTGCGGCGTCAGCCTTGCCAGGCAGGTCTGCGGCAGCATGCGGCCTTCTGTTTGAGTTTGGGCGCACACGCACGCTGTTCTGCATGCATGTGCTGGCCTCGCCGGGGGGCCAGCGAAAACCCGTTCTGATGCACCAAGCCACAAAGGTGTCCGCGACACTCGTGCATCAGCGCGCAAGACACGTGCCACGAGCACGGGCACATGCTCTGCACGAGGCCAGGGCGTGCCGAGGGTGACGGAAGCGGAGCATGCAGGGGCGCCGCGCGCACCTCAAGACACAGCTGGAACAGGGACAGCGACCCGCCCGCAAAGTCGCACAGCACCTGCGCGCGAAGGCGCCCCGCGCATGACGCCCAGCACGCGGCCCGACAGACAAAGAACTGGAGCATGCACAGCGTGCCGCGCCTGCGCGATGCTGAAGCCGCTGGTGCTGCGACGGCGGCGACTAAGGAGGATTTGGGGGAGGTACTTAGCCAGCGTCACCGCAATCTTGATCATGCTGAGGTAGTACAGGAACCTGCGCGCCCGGGCACTGGGCTGTGCAGTGGCAATCTTGAGTGCAACGTCTCCAGGGGGCTTTGCCAGAGGGGGCTCCAGGCGGGGGGCCCAGGAGCAGACACAGCTGCAAGGGCCGCCGCAGCTCTGAGCATGCATGCGTGGTGCTCCAAGGGCGCGCGCATTCAGCCCCGCAAGCGAGCGGGGCGCACGAGATGACGGAGATGTCCGCCGGGAACAGCCAGGCGGCCGCGGCATAGGTCACCGTCAGCGGCAGCACGATCGCGAACGCCAGCCGCGTGTGCTCGTGCACGCGCTGCGTGCCGCGCTCGAACAGGACGCACTGGCACAGCGTCAGCGCCGACAGGCAGAATGCATGGCCCGCAAAGAAGACGTCGTTGATCCGCACGGAGCTGTCTGTGCCGTGCTGCTCCCTGCCGCGAACGGGAAGGCAGCTGGGTCAGAGCCCAGCGGCCTGCAACGGCTCCGTGCAGCGCCGAGCAGGCGCCTGCAGAGGCACGGTCTGCAAGCGACGCTGAGCGTTCCGCGCCGTCTCTGCAGCCACCGCCGCAGCTAGTACGTGTGTGGCATCGCACCAGGATGTATAAAGCCAAGCGCACACGCACCTGTAGGCCTGCCGCACGTACGGGCTGAACGTGAAGGAGCCGTAGTAGGCCAGCAGGCACAGGAACCCCGCCGGGTTGAGCAGCGCCAGGTCGAGCGAGAAGCCGACCACGGAGCGCCGCCGCCAATTATTTACAAACTGCGGGTACAGCGACAGCGACCAGGCCATCACATAGATCCAGCCCGCCACCTGCCGCCGGTCCAGCCCCTAAGGCTCGTTGCGCACAGGTGGCAGCACTTCAGAAAAACAATTTCTGGTGATCCCCAAGTGCGTCGGGGTACGCGCCTCGCCGATGCGGTTCCAGGGATATGGCATGTCGCTGTCGGCGGGCAGCGTCATGCCGAGCGTCACGCCGAGCGTGAGCGCGAGCACCAGCAGCAGGCCCGCGCCGTCCTCGGACAGGCAGCCGCGCAGCCGCCTGGCAATGCGATCCCGCAGGCGCTGCCAGCCATCGCGCTGCTCGAGCGCATCAAGGCGATCTAATAGGCGCGCACTGGGGCGCAGCCCGTGCGGGGCCCCCTTTTTCGGGGTCGCTGGCAGCGCTGTCTCGAGGCTCCGCGCAGACCAGCTCTTGGTGAGCGTCGGCATAGGCAGACGCAGAGCTCGCTCGCCGCTGCCTCAGCTCCTGCTGCACACCAGCCTCCGCCCTTCGGCAGCAGCAGCCACGCAGGCGAGCGGACCTCGCATTGCTGTGCCTGCGCCCGGTGCTGGCCCACGCTGCCCCAGGCGCCGCTCACCTACCAACTTTTGAACTTGGAGCAATCACCTCAGAAATGCCCAGCTGGCCCAGTGTCGGGGGACACGCCTGCTGGCGATCTCAATCAAGCGCGAGGCTGCCACAGGTGAGCTTGCAAACTCTGCAGCACGTTCTTTGGCTGTGCCAGGAGCTGGCACCAGGGCACCAGGCCCTACCCAATAAACAAAACACCCCACACAGAGCAGCAAAGCCGTGCCTGCGGCTTATGTAGCAGAGCTTATTGTATTGATTTTTATTCACTGCGCATCAGTTCAGGCGGCGTAGTGACAGGTGTCAGAAAAGAAAGCGCTGCTGGTAGAAGTTTCCTTCGCAAACGAGTAGCCATGGCCGCTCCCGACTGGAAAGGTGCGCTCCTCAAGCCCCACTGAGCACGTTGATGAACCGTGGCTGGTGTTTGCCGTGGATTAGTGTCCAAGGTTGCTTTCCTGGAGCATTACAAGCTGCCCGCACGGAGTAGCGAGCCGCGTGTGTTGTCTGCACAGGACCAAGTTCAGGCTGTTGCCTTTTTTGGAGTGTAGTTGACTTTTGCTGACGTGTTCGCGCTTGCCGCACAACAGGTCTGTTTGAGTGGAGCATGCGGCACCAAGCAGACGGCACACAGCCGCCTGACCCCGCGGCCGTGCGCACCATCTCGGAGGAAGACCGGCGGTTCCTGGAGGCCGCAATGCAGGAGTATGCGCAGGAGCCCGTGAAGCGCATGCAGGAGATCGAGAAGCAGCTGCACGAGCAGGCGCCAGGAGAGGAGGCTGTCGCCCGGCAGGAGAGCCTTTTGGAGGAGTTGGCAGAGTTGACAGAGAACATAGATTTCGCACGGGACTTGGCCATGATTGGCGGCCTGCCGACGCTGCTGAAGCTGCTCCAGAGCCCGCACCCAGGGCTGCGAGCGCGCGCGGCAGAGGTGCTGGCCACGTGTGCCCAGGCAAATCCGCCGGTGCAGGTATCGCCCCGTCCAGGTATAAGCAGCGGCCATGTTTCCATGTATGTGCTGTTGGGCTGTGTTGGTCTCAGGAGTGCACAGTGATGATGTCTGAGGATGTCATCTTCCAAAAAAAAATAGCTTGTTGCGTCGGTACAACAGACTAGAAGGCTCTCGCACGGCAACAAGCGAGCAGACGCACATGCAAGCAGGCACCGCATGCTGCTCCTGATTACCCCTGAGAGCGCAGGACTGGTTCCTGGAGGGAGGTGTGCTGCAGCCGCTGCTGTCGCTTGCGAGCGATGCAGACGACACGTGCCGGTGCGCCAGTGCCGTAGTCGCGCACACTTGAGGCGACTCCTTAGTGCTGGTTCCCGGGCCTTTCAGGAGGTTTACGGGGTGTCCAGGCGTCCGCGCAGCATGGCCTGCATCTGTCCTGGGCCATGCGTGGCTGCTGTTCTCCACCTGCCCCCTGTGAAGGCTCCCATGCACTGTTGATATAGGGGAACTTTATGTGGGCATGATGCGCAGTCATCCGTCTCTCTTGGGTGTCTCAGGACTGTCCAGAACCGGCACGCATGCCCCTGTTTCACCAACAGCGTGCCAGGCGTCTGCCGTGCGCGATGTTTGGCTTCAATTAGGGGGGTGAGACCGCGACAAGGGTCCGCCCGACGGGCCTCGCGCGCGCCAGGACCAAGGCGCTGCTGGCGCTGTCGTGCCTGGTGCGGCACCACGGCCGCAGCCTGGACGCGTTCCGCGCCGCGGGCGGCCTGCGCCTGCTGGCCGCCGCGCTCGGCGACGGCGCGCCGCGCGCGCAGCGCAAGGCGCTGCAGCTGCTCCGCGAGGCGCGCCCCTGGTGCCACCCATACCTTTGTTACCAGGTCAGGGAAGTGGGGCCAGTACCCGTGGCGCGCAGCACTGCGCCTCTCCTGAGTTGCTCGTACAGTAATGGGGCTGCTGAATGATTGAGCCAAGAAACGGCGCCCGATGCATCGTGCTGGCGAGCGAGGCGTGAGCGTGTCAGCTGTGGAGTGGCGAGCTCGCGCTCCGGGTTCACCGATCCTTCCGTACTACGAGCGCACGCAGCTGCTTGGCTCCTGCGTGGGCGCCAGCGCGATCCGCGCACGCCAGCGCGCCGCCGACGCCGCGCCCGGCCACGCGCCAGGTGCTGCACGAGCGCCCGGGCGACGCGGCGGCCGCGTGCGAGCTGGGCCTGCCGCGCGCGCTGGCCGCGCTGCTGGCGCGGCCCGCCGCCGACACCGGCGAGGCCGCGCTCGCGCTGCTGGTCGCGCTGGCCGACAGCCCCGCCGCACGCGCGCGCCTGCAGCAGGCGCGCGCCGCGCCCCCCTCCCGCGCATCGCTCTTTAAGCAGGGTGGGGAACCACCGCAAGGTCCAGGCCCTGGTGGCGGCAGCGGTGAATTTCGGGAGGCTGCGCGGCCGCGGCCGCACTGCTCACTGGAGCTTTTTAATGAACACTGTGGCTGTACGCATGCACACGCAGGAGCTGCGTTGCGTCGTGAGGCCTGAAGCAGCGCAAGCAGAGCTGGAGCAGGCTGATGACTTGTGTGTGGATGCTGTGGATGAGGCCTCTTCCGGCCTGAATTGCTGTGAGTTTTATGCCAGGGTGGTCATCCATGCCTCACATTGTCAGGGAGATGTGGTGGGCGGGCACGGGTCCGTGAGCCGAGCGCGCGCGCGCGCCCGGCAGGAGCCGCGGCTCATTGCGGCGCTGGACGCGGCGGTCACGCGCCTGACCGCGCTCGACCTGCCCGACCTGGAGCCGCGCCGCGACGAGTTGCAGCTCGCGCGCCATGCGCGCGCGGCCCTGGGCTCCCCCGGCGCCTGCCCCGCCGGGCGCGCGCCGCCTGGGACCGACGCTGGTCCCGAGCATGCCCGCGCAGGAGGAGCAGGCCACGGGGGGTCGCACGCTGGGGCAGCGCCTTTGGCGCCCGGGGTTGCAGCGGCTGAGGTGGGCGGGAGGGGCGGGGCGCGCGGGGCCGGGGCAGGGCCTGCGGGGCCGCCGGGCGGCCCTGCTGGCGGCCCGGCAGCGGAGGCGCCGGCGGGGGACGGGGTCCGGGCGAGCAGGGCGGCGCCCGCGGCGGGCGCGACGGTGGCGCCGCTGCTGCTGGGGCCGCCCTGAGGACGGGGGGGCTCGGCTCTGGGGATGGTTGAGCGTGTGGCCTTGCTGGGGAGCGGCGCTGCTTGGCGGCGGCCTGCGTCAGGCAGGCGGGCAGGCGCCTGCTTTGGGTTGACGCCCATTTTACGGCGCCATCAGCAGCCCCGCTGCTCCGCTGGTTACGGGGAGGTACACATGCTTCTGTGCCATTGCTTACGCATGCTTGTGGCATGAGTCACGGAGCCATGCATGCAGGCAGTCCGCTTGTGCCAACTTCATGCAAATGTGGGCCTGGGTTGTATGTGCAGGGCTCATTAGAAACATGCTCATGCTGAGAGCGCGCCGCTGGCGTCGCGAATCAGAGTGCCAATGTTAGGTTTTGCAAGAGGGCAGTTTGGTCGCGATATGATGCACTTGTATGCAGAGAAGGCTGCGGGTGGGAGGTGTGCGCTCCACAGACATTGCGGGGAAGCTGGCAATGACGAAGTGCGTCTGCGCAACCTGCATGTATAGGGTGCATGAGGACCATGCTAAAGAGACCCTGATGCATGACACCCAGGTTACGACGCGGGCATGCGAATGTGAATGACGCATGAGACTCCGCTGCAAGGCCCTGCACTGTGACCAAGTGCGTCTACAGCTGCAGCGACGGCTGATGGCTGGCCAGCCCATGATGGCCATGAGTGGCATCTCGACAAACGTGCCGCAAGGCAATGGTGAAGCGCGTGCATGGAAAGCAGCAGAGGTGCAACCACCCGGACCAGCAGCCAGCCGTTCCAGCTGCCACATACTTCATGCGAGCGCCCCTAGGCACAGCGTACCGCAGCTCGGCCACCTGTGCAAGCTTTGGCGCCATAGCGGGCCCGCCCAGCGGAGCAACCGAACAGGGCAGCGAGCACCGCTGCTGGCTGCGCTGCGATCCACCGCCTGCATGTCTGAGGAAGGCCGGCGCCAAGCGAACTGGCGGTGCGCAGACAAGGGTTTCGCAGACAAAGGCCGCCGGCAGCAATCATGCGTCAAACTGCCTGTGGCTTGAGCACCTCCCCCAGATCACGCCCAGGCCGCCCCGCCGTCAGAACGTCTGCAGCTTGAACGACGTCTGCGAGGTCAGGCCGGTGAGCGGCCCGCCGCTCGAGTGCGCAGCCGGGAAGATCACATAGTGCTGCGCCAGCAGGACGCTGTCATACACCAGCGACACGATGCCCAGGCCGAGCTTGGCCAGGTCGCCCGTGACGAGCGACGCGTCGCGCGTGACTGCCGCCTGCGCCCCCACATCAACATGTTGCCATCGCTCCTCTGCGCAAATACAGTCTGCGAGTCGCGCGGCAGAGGTGGTGCGGGTGCATGTTTTCAATAGCCCAGTGCCCTGCGGAGCTTGTTGGGCAGCATGGCGGCAAAATGTCCAGTCGATCATGATGTGTAGGCCTGCTTGAGATGCGTAGCCACACCACATGCCAAATAGCAATCGAGGCGGCGCCCTGCCAGCAGCACTTGCACAAACTGCGACATGGCTGCCAAGTCTGCTGTTGCCACCACTCGAAAACCAGGCCCAGATTCGGGCGCCTGCCTCGATCGACTTGAGCAGTCCTCAGCTTGCTGTCTAGTCGACACACAGCAAGCAGTCTCGGCAACGTCAGGGGGCCCACATTCTGGCGGGCGCTGAGGCGGGGTGCGCACCTCAAGACACAGCTGGAACAGGGACAGCGACCCGCCCGCAAAGTCGCACAGCACCTGCGCGCGAAGGTGCCCCGAGCGTGACCGCGCCCAGCACGCGGCTGACAGGCAGCGCGCAGCCAACCGCCACAGCACATGGCAAGTGAGAGCAAAACAGATCTGGCTGCAGCCTGACTGCCTGACGCCGCGCCTGCGCGATGCTGAAACCGCTGGTGGAGCGCCGGCAATGATTAAGAAGGACTTGGGGCAAGTACATCGCAGTCGCGACGGCCACCTTGATGTAGCTCAGGTAGTACAGGAACCTGCGCGCCGCCGCGCGCGCGCGCTGAGCTGCCGGACGTGCGGCGCGTAGCGCAGCGCAGGCCGGACCACGGCCCCAAGGAGCCTCTTCAGACCCTCGCTGGGCCCTTGTGATGCAGAACGATGCAGAACGATAGATGCGCGGGCACGAAAGTCGCAGACATGATGTGCACGCGCATGCCGCGCGTGCGCACGCAGGAGCACAGGGTTGCAGGCGGCACGCGCGCGGGCGCGCGCACCAGAGCACCGGGAACGCGTCCGGCAGCAGCCAGACGGCGGCCGCGTAGGCGGCCGTCGCCGGCACGGCCAGCGCAAACGCGGTGCGCGTGCGCGCGTGCACGCGCTGCGAGCCGCGGTCGTACGCCGCGCACTGCGCCAGCGTCAGCAGGTTGATGCACGACGCGTGCGCGGCGAAGAAGACGTCGTTCAGCCGCACCGAGCTGTCCGTGCCGTGCAGCGCCCTGCGCAGGGTCCGCGTCAGAGGCTGATGTCAGCATGATAAGGGGGCCGCACAGGCTGCACGAGCCGTCCTAGTGTGAACGTTGCAGCGCCCATGTGCGAGGCAGGTTCATCGCTAGGTTGACTGGTGGCATGCGGAGGGTACATTTAACTCTGGAGCACTACCCTGCCAGTGACACAAGTGACACCCCATGGAAACGCGCAGGCCACAACAGGTCAGCAGGTCTGAGAGCAGGCATGCAACCAGGCAGCTGTCATCCTACTACATTCACATCAGGGCACACCCGCCTCCCGGCTGGTGCACCGGAAGGCAGGCGCGCCCGGCAGCGCCCAGGCGCGGGTGGCGGCAGGAGCGGGGGCGCGCGCCGGTAGGCCTTCCGCACGGAGGGGCTGAACGCGAAGCTGCCGTAGTAGGCCAGCAGGCACAGCGAGCCCGCCGGGTTGAGCACTGCGAGGTCGAGCGACAGGCCGACCACCGAGCGCCGCCGCCAATTATTTACAAACTGCGGGTACGGCGCGAGGCCCCAGGCCATGACGTACATCCACCCCGCCACCTGCGACAAGCAGGGCTGGCTCTACGCAGTTCCAAGGGCGCCGGCTACCTCTGTATTATCCGGCCCTGAGCAGCTCACACGAAAGTGCGCGCTGCGCCACGGCATGTACTGGCACTGCCAGTGTTGCACTGCCAGTGTGCTGTGGCCCAGCACGCTGGGCAGGCTGCTCACTACTCCACTGCAACACGGGCAGTGGGCAGAGCTGCACAAGGGCACAACACAGCCGGGCTTACCAACCACAGCCTTACTCAGCTGCGGTCCAGAGCAGCGCTGCTTGGCTGATAAGAGGCCCTGGACCACCATGCGACCTGTCCTCAAGTGAAGGGTCAAGAGGTCAGCACAAGTGCGTGTGTGGGCACGAGAGGGAAGCCGCCTTGAAGATGGGGCCACTTTTTCAGAGGGCAGAGGGCCAAGCACCTCGCCGACGCGGTTCCAAGGGTGCGGCATCGCGCTGTCCGCGGGCAGCGCCAGCCCCAGCAGCAGCCCGAAGAAGCACGCCAGCACCAGGAAGCCCGAGCCATCCTCTGCGAGCGCCTCCAGGCGCTGCGCGGCGAGCTCGCGCACGCGCTCGTCCAGCCGCGCGGGCCGCGGCCCCGGCGCATGACCGTTCTGGTGGTGGTGCTGGCGGGGCTCGCGCTCCGCCTCTGCAGGCGTGCCCGGCTGCGACGCGGGCCGGTGCAGCGACACGGCCAGCTGCCCGGCGCGCATGGCGCTGAGCGCGCGCCGGGGCCAGCCGTGCTGGACTCTGGCGGCGGGGCAATCTCAAAAGCACTGCGCTTGCCCGTGCCGTGCCGCTCGCGGGGGGGCACAAAGCAGGCCTTTCAGCAGGCGGGCGCCGGCGTCCGGCACGCCGGAGACTGTAACCTTCCCCAGCGCATGCGCTTCACAAATGCAGGCAGCGCAGGAGGCCGAAGGATGAGTGGCTGCACAACTGCTTCGCCAGAGGTGCACTAGCTATCGCCAGAGGTGCACTAGCTATTTCCCAACGTCGACACGGCGGTGGCGAAGGTATCTCGCTGCTTATGCGCAACTGCTCCTGCAGTATCTGTCCGCTTCGTGCTCAAGTCTACCCTGGCTTGGGTTAGGTCACCCAACACTGCTCACCCAATCGATTCTGCAAGGCCATGCGCACTCCAAAGCCTTTTGGGCTTGGCTTGCAGCATGAATGGCGTACATGACTAGATCACTCACGTCCACTTCACACCAGGCCGCCGCCAGTGCCAAAAGCTGCATATTTCTCACCGAATGTGCCCGCTACAGTGCCTCGCGCACTGAGGACACTGTGCCTTTCTAGAGCTCCTGCCTCACACATGTCACACACACTGGCATGAACACACATGCATGGTCGCATGCAGTGCCAAGCCAAGGTGCCCGCTGCCCGCCGCGCCTAGAAAAATCAAGGCAGTGCTGTACCTGCTGCTCGACGCAAGCTGAGAGTTTGAGACCCCCCTTTTGCCAGACAGATAACACAGGCGCATGCACACACGCTCTGGTGCGCAGATGTATGCTTGAGCACGCAGCGTTTGCATGCGCTCACAAGTTTTACGCACGCGGGGCGATGGCGGCAGAGTGCTGCCCGTCCTGCCCGGCTGCGCGCATGCCGTGGACGCCAGAGTCTGTACACGCAGGTCTCTCTGAGACGACAGTTGGCTGCACACGCGCGGCTGACAGCGGTGCATCACAGCGGCCCGAGGAACCACAGCGCGTGCGGCTGGCTGCTGCACGTCGCGGCTGCCCATGTGCGCGCGTGCCAGCGCCCCGAGTCGCACAGCTCTGTGTCAAGCGGCTGCTAAGTCCATGGGTCGAACAGGCACGTCTCACATGCAAAGTGCTGCCCCGCGGCTGGCTACCGCAGGCCGAACGCGGCCATGACGCGCGGCAGGTCTTGCAAGCCGTCCAAGATCACCGCGTCTGCGCGCGCCACGCAGCCTGCGTGAGTGCACGCGCCGCGCTTGCGCCGGAGCACCACCGCAAAGCACCCCGCTGCTTGCATGCAGCCTCCGGGCTCGTGCGTGCCGATGCAGCCCCCACCTATGTACCAACGGAGGTTCTTGGATAATTTGTCAAGCTTCCAACCCGCAGGCTCGGCAGCCGCATGGAGGCAGGGATGCAGGGCATGGTCAGCCATCACCACGCCCAGCAGCCAGGGGGCGCTGGGGCCGGGCGACGCTGCGCACCCGCGCCGCACGCCTCCAGGTCCGCGCGCGTGAACACGCCGGTCGTGACGCCGACCGCCTGCGCGCCGCCCTCCACAGACGCCTGCAGGTCCATGGGCGTGTCGCCTGCGCGCCGCGCCACAGGCTCGCATTCCTCGTCCGGCGTGGCTGCGCGGGTGTCTGCCTCGCGTACGTAGCATGGATGCTCTCAAGTACTTGTGTCTTTGCAACAGCAGCCGTATGATACAGGCGCACACCGCACTGCAGACTTTCAGAGTCGCCGCTCTCTAGAGCCGCCGCGCTGCCCAGCAGGGAGGCAGTGTGGACAGCAGGCTGCATGAGGAAGTCCATGGCGCGTGGCGCTGCCTAGGGACCAGGCGCTTACTGCGCCTGCCAGGCGCGCACCTCCACGTGGTAGTGCGCGCTGATGCCGGCATGGCTCTCGCTGGCGCGCCGCGCGGCTATCCTGACCAGCTCGGCACGGTCGCGCCACGTGTCCCGCGGGTCCGTCACGCCTGCGCCGCTTCCCCGCGCCATGCATGCCCTGCTCCGTGGTAGATGTCACACAACTGCCGAACCGCCTTGATGCGAGCCGCAGACATGCACTGCAAGCTGGGCACTGCCTATGATGTGCGCTGAAGTATACCACCCTGCAGACGCTCTGGCAACTCGCTGGAAGTGGCAAGCTGGCAGGCGCCTGCTAGCCTGGTGAGCACCTGAGCAGTAGTCTGAGCCGAAGCCGCCAAAGTGGGGCTCGCTGAACGCCTCCAGCAGGCCCAGCGCCTGCATCTTGCCCCACGCGATGGGCTCCAGGTTGCCGGTCACCAGCCCCACCGCCACGTCGCCGCGCTTCTGGAACAGCACGCGCGCGCGTCAGCGCAACAAGCCACTCCCCGCGTTTGTACCCTTACCCACCTGGACTACGAAGCCCCTCGTGCGTCCGCGGGCCTGCTGCTCTGGGGCGCCTCTAGCTCCAAGGCAAAGACAAACAGCACACGCACGCTCGCCTCTTACTGTCTTGTTGCTGCCTGTGTGAGCCGGGTGCTCGTGCCAGCGCCGCACCTTCAGCTCTGGCAGCAGATCGCTCACGCCTGGCAGCAGCACGAGCCCCTCGCTGGCCTGAGCGCGGTGCTGCTCAAAGTAGGCCACCATCGCGGTTTCCATCTCCTTGAGCTTGGCCATCGCCTGCCCATGCGGTGCTAGCTTTAGATAAGCTGCCTGGGGAGAAGCAGAGCGCCGGGCGCTCTGGGCCGCTCGTCGGCCTGGAGTGGTCAGTTGGAAGCTGCCAGGGAGCGGGTGGGGGCATACCTGCTCCTTTGGGATGCCGTGGGTCTCTGACAGCAGCACAAGCAGGGAGGGGTCCGTCATCCCCTGCCGGGCCAGCAACTGTCAGCGTGCGCCCATGCAATGTTCAGCATGTGTCACTAGCGGCGGGGAGGTGCGCACATGGTGCGGGACCTCGTCAATATCTCCCTCAAAGCCGAACACGGTCCGCCAGGCGTGCGCAAAAGCTAGCTTGTGGAGGCGATTGGCGTTCTGGCCTTCACTGATCACGAGGGTGCCGTCCACGTCAAACGTGATGACTGTGGTCATACCAGCCCCGTTAGCTCGTGGCAGACGGTGCTGCGGGTCCGGCCCCCGAGCGCAGCACACTCATGCAAGGCACGCCCAGGCTCACAGCTGGACAGGCTGCGTTCTGGTAAGCTCTGTCAGGCCACAAATGGGCCCTGACTTTTCTTTTTCATAGCACTTGCGCCACAGTGACGCAGCTGTCAACAGGCACCCGCTGGCCTTGGACAGGTCATGCTAGCCCTGCTGCGCTGCCTCGGTCGTCGATCTGCTCCGAGAGAGAAAGGCTGGCCCGTAAGCAGCTAATTGGTGTGTAGCTGGTTCGTGTTGGACAGTGTAAGCTGAGGCGCTGCTGGTCTGCAAGGGAGGGCGCCCTACATGCGCGATTTCTATGGCTGTTACCTGCTGCAGTCCAGGAAGCAGGGCGCGACCGGCAGAACGTACATAGGGTGCGCTCCTGTGTCTGGCCCGGTCTCGACGGTGGCCGCAACGAGCCTTGCATCTGAGCCTTGCGCGCGCGCAGGTTCACAGTCAACCCGCGGCGGCGCATCAGGCAGCACAATGGCGAGATCACGTCCGGCGCTGTGCGCACAAAGCGGTGAGGCTGCACGCCGTGCTGGAAAGCAGTGCTCGGCCTCCTCTGCGCTGTGCAAATGTGCACTCTCACGCGGCAGTGGCTTACCTGCAGCACTGCACGCTGAAGCAGCGCAGCTACACCCGCCGCTGTCAGCACGGTTGCTGCGCGCGCAGGTTCCGCCCTTGGGACATGGTCCTCGTCGTGTATGGCTTCCCGACGCAGGTGAGGCAGTCTGCGCCCTCCGCTGCTTGGTGCTCCTGCGCGCACCCGCCGTCGTGTGTCCGCTAAGCCCGCGCGCCCCTCCCTGGCGCGCAGGTGCAGGCGCTGCAGTTTGAGTGGGCCTGGCAGCACCCGGAGAAGTCCAAGGCGCTGCGCGAGGCGTATGCGGGGCTGCGCAAGGCCGACCTGAAGGGCGCGCGCGGCAAGGTGCGGGCCCCCGTGAGCATACTCACGCACGCTGACGCACACGAGCACGTGGCGCACTGGCTGATATCGCCAGCGCGTTTATCAGACGCCTTCTTTGCCGTGTACATCAGAGACACCAAGGCTTACGAGCTCCAGCTCATCATGCAGCCTTGTCAAGATTGACAGTGATGCAAGCTGCAGCTGTGTGACAGGGCGACAGAGGGCTGACACTGGCCATGTGCCAGGTTCGGCTTGTGCTGGAGATGCTGCAAGTGGAGCCCTGGCTGCGCTTCCCGCTGGCGCTGCAGTTCACGTCGTCCGGGCACTCCGCGCTGCGCATCGGCGCGCCACCGCCGCCGCCGCACGTGGCAGTGCTCGTCGCGCCCCTGGCGGTGCGCCGCCCTCGTGCCCGGCTGCCTGTTTGCTGCTGGCCCGTGGGTCAAGCAGTCCATCAGACGGGCACGGCGCCTCCATGCAGTATTAAATAAGTGTGTGCAAAGCTCTTGTATGCGTGTGAGTAAATGACCCGCCGTCCTTGCATGTTGTTTTTGCATGATGTGAGTATCTGACCCGCCGTCCTTGCATGATGGTTTCGCATGATGTTGGACTGTTCTGCCTGCGGATGTGTGCTGCCGCATCCTCCAACTCTTCATCCGCAAAGCTGCACAGGCAGGCGACGCTTGGGAGGCGCTTGCACACACGCTGCATCTGTTCGTGCATGCAGCGGCCTCCTTGGGAGCGCTTGTCCCTTTTGGTTTTCCGCACCATGGGTTGAGATGGAGGCGGCCCGGCGCAGGAGCTCCCAGCATCTGTGGCCGAGGACACCGACGAGAGCCTGGCAGCAGACGCGGGCGCCTGCGAGGACGCGCCAGACGCCGGGGCGGCCAGCAGCTCCGAGTCTGACGCTGTGAGCCTGGTGCGGGGGACGCACACGACAACCATGCCCAGTCTGGCCATGCTTTGATCGCAACCTGCAGTGAAGCCTGCGCTTTTCCCCCGTTTGGCCTGTCCCGGTCGCACCGCCACGCCCGGCACCCGTCTGCTTCGAAGCAAGGCTCGTAGCCTGGTGCCCCAGCCTGCGCTGAAGGGCGAGCCTGCATGTCAGGCGCGTGCAGGCGGGTGATGGCCCACTCTGCTGCCAGCTGTCTCAGTGCCGTGACTGTTTGCTGGCATGGGGCAGGACGCGCTCGTGTCGCCCGGCGGGCCCGACGCTGCGGGCGCCGCGCTCTGCGCGCTGTGCGGCGCCAAGGCCGCCGAGCGCTGGCTGGTGTGCCCGTGCGGCGCGCGCACGCATGTGGAGTGCCTGGCGCGGCACTATCTGCAGGCGCGCCAGGCGCCCCCGCCCGTCTCGTGCGAGAAGCTGCAGCATCGCAGCTGAAGCTGCAGCATTGCAGACTCTCTTCGTTTTTGCCTTGCCTGCCTATGCTGAGGGCGTGCGCCATGCAGCGAGCGCAGTGACTCCAGTCACAAACAGGTCCTGTGCTTTCAGTGCGCCAAACCTTCAGTGCGCTGCGCTGAAATCCTGGGACGCGTTCAGGGCGATGCGGGAGCGGGCGCGCTGCCAGTACATGGCAGCTGCCCTGCCTGTGGCGCGCGCTCCTCGTGGACGGAGGCGCTCGCGCGCTGCGCGTCCGTCGGCTGGGCGGCCGGCAACCGGAGGCGCGCTCGCAACGCCGCCAAGAAGCCCAGCCCGGGGCGGCCCCGCGCGAAGGCCGCGGCGCGGAAGACAGCCGGCGAGCAGGAGGCGGGGAGTCCAGGGCCGGGGCCCGGCGCTGGCGCGGCAAAGGCCGCCGCAGGCGAGGGCGCCCCTGCCGGTCGCGTGCGCAAGCCCGGCGCCCAGAAGCCTGCGGAAAGCAGTGCGAAAAGCCCTGCAGCCGCGGGCGCCAAGCGCAGCGGCCCGCGCGCGCGCGCGGCGCCCGCGGCGCCGGCTGGCGGCGATGCGGCGGCGGCCGACGGGCGCCGCGGCGCAATGGCCAGTGCCAGGAGCAACGCCGGCACAGCAGACTCCGTCGGGAGGAAGGAGCGGGGGCCTCAAGGAGGCCGCGCCGTGCGGCCTGCGGCAGCGGTGCGGGGCCGGGCCGCCTTGGGCGCTGGCGAGGCCCTAGGGCCTGCCCAGGCCGATGTGGTGCTGCTGACCAGCGACGATGAGGAGGCTGCTGCCGCCTCGGAGGCCCTGCCAGCCTGGAGCCCTGCGGCGCGCGCTGAACCCGCCGGGCCTGCCCGGCTGCCAGGGGAGCTGCTTGCCGCCAAGGCCGCCGCACCGTCTGCGTGGTCCAGCCCTGCCACGGCTGCAGGGGCCGGCCACAGCGTGCACCTGCTGAGCAGCGGATCCAGCAGCGCCGCCCATGGCGCAGAGGGCCCGCCCGTAGGCAGCATCGCGGCGTGGCGCAGCGCGGCCGGCGCGGGGAGCCCGGGAGACAAGGATTACGGGCCTGTCGCGGCTGTCGCCCCAAAGCGGTCCAGGTGCAGCCCACTGTGCTGGAGCTACTGGGCTGTTCAGTGGCGCCAACCTGGGGCATGCCAGTGCTGGGCCCCTCCTTCTCGCACTGCTTCGCGCCTGGATGTAGCATGGCTGAAGCAGCCCAACGTACAAGGCACCAGTGTCGTTCTGTTTCAATCAGTGCCGCACCTTGATGTGTGTCGCCGCCAGTACACCCTGTACAAACAACACAAAAAAATCTCGCTCAGCACATGCTTCTCGCCACTCTAAGAGCGGCTGTGCAGCCGCGCAGGGCGCTGCGCGGCCAGCCAGCAGCGCCCGGCGCCAGCCAGGCCCTGCGCTTCCCCGTGCGCCGGGCGCCCATGGGCGGCGCCCGCGCGCGCGTGCTGCAGGGTCTGGACCCTAGCCCTAAGCTCCTGGCCGGCGCTGGGCGCGCCGCCGGCGCCCCGCCCGGCGGGGACGGCGCGGACTCCCCCTCGCCGCTGCCCCTGCGGCGGCGGCTGGCGGCCTGGCCTGCGGGCTGCGGCGGCCTGGCCGCTGCTGCGGCTGCTGGCGGTGCGGTGATACTGCTCGATTAGGTCTGTGTGAAGTATGTCTGTGTGGAGTAGGTCTGTGTGGAGTGCTAGGAATGCCCAGTTGACGAAGTCATGACAACCCTGCAGCACGGGGGCCCGCCTGGTGCAGCCAGGCCCAACGCAGCCAGGCCCAACGCAGCCAGGCCCAACGCATGTTGAGTTGTTATGTGTGTCAAAGTGGCTGCAGTGAGAGGAAAATGGAAGCGATGCAGCAGCATTAAGGGCTAGCAGCATCAAGGGCATTTTGTGCTTGCAAAAGCCCAAAAGCTTTTGCAATAGTGCAGGCAATGACAGGTGTTCAACCACACCACCGCTCTGTGGCTTGAATGACTTCGAGGTATGAATGTGAGCTGACTCTCCTACCCAGCTGACTCTCTTTCTGGACACTGCTGGCATGCCATGACGGAAATATGCGAAAGGTCTCCCTGGTCATGCAGCTCCAATCAGTGAAGTACTAACAGTAAATCAATCAAGTGCTCACTGCAGTCATTACATGCCTGCGCGCCAAATAGCAATACTTGAGAGCCACACCAGCAGCAGTGCAGCCTGCACCGAACCAGGCTACACCCAGTCGCTGCCACCCATGCAGCACGCAAGTATCATACCCGGGCAACGGTGCCGTCCAGGCCAAGGCGCGGCATGGCCCGGCGTCAGCCGGAAGGGAGCGCGCCGAGCAGCGGCACGCCCGCCAGGCGGAAGAAGATCATGACGGCCAGGCCGAGCGCCACCGAGGCCAGGTTGGACCAGAGCGAGTCGCCCACCAGCAGGTCCCTGGCCGCGCGCGGCGGGTCATGAGCCGGCAGCGCCTGCAGGGCTGGCTGCGGCCGCCGCCAGCGAGTGTGTGCATTCGCACAGAGCACTAGCCGTTGCGCTGCCACGCTCCGCTCTGCTCCTGAGCTCTCTCCTGAGAAAGCATGAGCGCATGCGCTGCGCAGCTGCCTCGCCGTGACCTGGCTGCAGCGCTATAACGCGACGGCTATCTGTGAGGCAGTTGGCGCCTCTCCATGTGGTCTCCCACGCATCAGGTGGAAGCAGAGCGTGACGACGCGGCTCCTCAGGGCTCCTAGATGCCTGGCGGGGCATCACACAGGCACTGGCAGGGCAGGCGGAGCGAGTTGGGCAGGGCGGCGCAGGGGCGGCTCGCCACAGGCTCCAGATGCCGCGCCAGTACATGATGACGCCAGTGATCGCGAGCAGCGTGAGCACGTTGGCGCGCACGTCGAAGCGCAGCCGGTCGGCGACCGCGGCCTGCACCGCGTCCGGCAGCGTCTCCGCCACCGCGCCCTGAACCGCCTGCGCCCCGCGTGCAGTGCGGCGCTGGGGTCGCGCCCGTCCCCATGCATAAGACGAGCGTGGCCATTCCACCCCGCACAGCAGGGCAGACTGTGCAGTTCCTGTCCGTATTCAGGTGCTGCCAGCATGCGAACCAGACGCCCTGGCCAAGGCGTCTAAAACACACCACACTGTGCCACAGGGCCTTGCGGTGGAGCTGAGGCGCTCGCCCGTGACATTCCTTCAGCACTGCTGCTGTGCTTGCAGTGACACACACCGGCGACATACACCGGCACCGCTGGTGGCTGGCACCCAGGCGGCGCCGCACCTTGTCCACGGCGCCCTGCATCGCATCGTGCACCGCGTCGCTGACGGCTTCTTGCAGCGCGGCGGCCTCCCTAGGCAAAGGGTCTATGCAGATCCGCGTGGGCTCGCCCTGCGCGTGCCCAGCGCTGCTGCTCTGTGCCTGCACAATTGCCAGAGTGCACACAGGTCCACATAGAGCACTGTAAGGCACACAATTGATTGACAAGCACTGCACCTGTTCGGGGGACCGCTGCGCAGAGTGGTTGCGCGCCCGGCTGCTTAGTAGCGGCATGCTTGCATCCATGCACGTGTGGCCGCGGACATAAGCGCCTACACCGCTGTCAGACTGAGCTGTGGCTGCTGGTGGCTGCTCTCGTTTGACGGCCGTCGAGGCGCTTGCCGTAGTAGAGCGCGCGCTGGATGAGTCCCAGGGGGGGCAATGACATGTCCGCGTTACGCGATAACCTGCTCTCAGGGTGGCCCATGTTTACAATCCACACTGTGACATGTTTACAATCCACGCTGTTGTGTGACTACACCAGCATGCCTCCATTATGCAGGCAGCGCTGACAGCAGAATACACGTCCATCACAGGCACAGAATATGCCAGAAGGAGGGCCACGGCTGCAACGAACAGGCGCCCCGGGCGCTCTCAGTGGAGGCCGCCCGGCAGCAGCCGTCCCTAGACAAAAGGGACACATGTTTGCACGACCCCTGCCACCACTGCACTCCCAGCAACGCATGCTCTGCCTCTACACAACATCCTGCAAAACTTCTAACATAGCACGGCCCTGCCGCAGGCGCCGACGCCTGCCCGCCGGTCTCGCGCAACGGCGCAGCAGGCGGCCGAGCCGCGGCAGCCGGGCGCAGCTGAAGGAGGGGGGTTCCACTTCAGCAGTTCTGCCATGCACGAGGCAGCACCGCCAGGTGGCCGCACGCTGGCGGCCGCTGCACGGCTGTTGCGCGGCCGCCGCCCCAGTGCAGGCCTTCTGGGCTTGCCGGCCGCTAGCGACCATTGGCGGCGTTGGCGGCGTTGGCGGCCGCGTGCTTTCGGCACGCCAGCCCCAGGTTGAACAAGACCTCGTTCTCGTTCAGTACCTGTGGCGCCCGATCCCGGGTCGGCGGCAGCCAGCTGTCAGGGCAGTGCACGCCCGGCGCAGGCAGGCCCAGGCAGGGCCCTGCCGCGCCCTGCCTGGCGCTGCACGTGCACTCGCTGCGCACGCCGAGCGGGCTATGCTTGCAGGGCACCCAGGGTGCCTGCTGCCACGACGCAGCAGGGCTTGCAAGCTGCGCCCCGGCCTACCTAACCCGCTTCGTAAGCACGCCGACCGTGCACTGATGCACTCAGCCCGCAGCATGTCGACAGCAGGTCGTGCCACCACCCTTGCGTAACCGCATCTTGCGTGACGCGGATCATGCAGCTGCGCAACACCGCCGCACACCGCCGCCCGCTTCGGCCGCGCACAGGCAGGCACCGGCGCTGCGCTCGACCCGCAGGCGTGCAAGGCGGCGGGAGCCACCGCACCAGCTGCGCCCAGTGCCGCTGCACGGCGCCGACCAGGTCCTCCTTCGAGTTCAGGTTCGCGACGTCCAGGTCGTGTGCCTTTGCGTACTTTTTCAGGCTTTGTACCTGCGCGCAGGCCGCACGCCGCCTGACGCGGCCGGCTAGCGCTCCGCGCTGGCGCGGCCGGGCGGCCCCGGGCACGCCAGGCCGGCCTGCGACCAGGCGTGCCTGCCCGCCAGCGGCGCAGCACTCCCGCAGGCAGGTGGATCTTGCTTGCACGCTGTGCTGTCGCCGCAAGTGCAGCGCATCATGCAGGCCGGCGCACGCCCCAACCTGGCAGGCCCCCTGCCATAGCTGGGCAGGCTGTGGGCTCACCTTGAGCTTTGACCAGTCCATGCCGGCGTACGGCCTGCCCTCCTGCACGGCGAGGCGGGTGTTGAGCGAGGCAGGTCCGGGCACGACTTCAAGGCACCGATGCGGGGTCCCAGCGGGCCAGGCACCTGGTCTCTCGGCCCCAAAGACGACTCCTTTCCGAACTGGTTCGAGAACCGGGAGGGCCGTGTCTGGCGCTGCCTTTTCATGCTACCACGGCAGTTAAGCGGCAAGTCGTCAGGCGGACCCCCCCTTTGTCGCTGTGGCGCCGCACCAAGCCACTAGCGCAGGTATATTCTGTGTCGTGGAGCTGGTCCCAGTCGGTGCTACAGTGAGGCTGTCTTGAGTGCGGGGTGTAGCAGCTCTTAAGGGTCTGTGGCAAAGCCTTGGTGATGCCTCACTCCTGGAGCGAAGTCGAGTCCAAGACACTGGCTGTGAGTGTACCTCTGATAGACAGAGTCACACACCTCGCATGTTGAGGAGCAAACCAAGCTGTTGGTGGCGAGTGCGCACCTCTGCAACGGAATTGCAGCTCGCTGGAGCTCTAGCTTGTGTGTGTTGAACCCATCGTTTATTGCCTTACTTGACTTGACTTGAGAAGCAGCTGGGTGTCCAACACAGCAACAGAGATGGTGCACGTCTACTCTCGGCCAGCAAGCCTGCCGCGCTGGCGGCCTGCCTTGAGAGCCGCGCTCACAGGTGCTGCCCTGACGTCTGCCAGCAAACAGAGTCACTTCATGAGCAGGCACCTTCCTCACTTGACAAGCCAACTGCGCAGGCATGCTCCCCTCTGAGTCCGCTCGTACGGCCTCCGCTCGTACGGCGCAGCACCGGCACACCCCTGCACGCAGCAGCCGGCCCCCGCACCGCGCGCCGCGTGCGGCATGCAGGGCGAGCAGGGCGCGCGCGTCGTCGCTGTACTGCGCAGCGCTGGCCGCGCTGGCCGCGGCCGCTGTGCCCAGCTTTGGGGTGCTGCGCGTGCCCGGCGACGGCAGCTGCCTGTTCCGCGCGCTCGCGCAGGGCCGCGCCGTGCTGGAGCGCGGTGCGCACCCACTCCCGCACACTCCTGCCGCGCCACGCACCGCTCCCAGTCTGAGCAGAGGGCCACGCTGCAGGCATTACCTTGAGGGACAGGTGCAAGCAAGCTTCGGGGTGCCTGCGGGCGGTGCCTGTCAGGCAGAGAGTGCTTGGGGACCAAGACCTGCACGTCTGACGGTCAGTGGCGCGGCCGCGTGCCAGGCAGGCCGCTCGACCACCACGCACTGCTGCGCGAGGGGTACGAGCTCCGGCAAGGCATAGTTGCGTCGCTGCTGGCGCGGCGAGCAGAGGTCGAGCCGTTCATCACGGGGCGCTTTGACACATACTGTGACCGCATGATGCGCGAGGGCAGCTGGGGAGGTGGTCCCCAGCTGGAATCCTCACAAAAAGCCAACCTCGCTTGACCGTACTTGGCACTGGAAGGAGGTTGTTCAGGGATGTACTTCCGTGCCTGCCTGCCCCAGCTGCCATGCGAGTGTGGGCCACCTGGCAGCGGGCATGCTGTGCTGTCCTATGGGGGTGGGAGTATGATTACTTGCTTATTGCAATTCGCTCATGGCGACTCGGGATGTGCAGGTGAGCCTGAACTGGCCGTCGCTGCAGGCGTCCTGCAACGGCCAGTGCTCGTCTACAGTGCGGTGAGCGCCCCAGGCTGATCCCTACATGCATAACAGTGCTCTTCAGTCACCGTTGCTGCGCTGGTAGCGCAGTCGCTGCTATATCGCTGGCAGCAGAAAGTCTATGCAGCCTGCCGCACTGCTGCCGCCGTGCTGCCCGGGCGATAATTGAAAGGTTTTGCATGCTATGCAGGTGAGGAGCGGGCTGTTTGGGTCGGAGCTGCAGAAGGTGAGCGAGTACGGCGCGGACGAGTACAAGGGCGTCGCGCCGGTCTGCTTGCTGTATTCAGGCAACCACTATGACCTGTTGGTTGTCTCCAAGTAGTGTGTGCTGTCCGGGCACGCATGTCATCATGCAGTGTTGTAACATTTGAGCGGGGTGGACCTGCTGCAAGTGTCTATATGTCATGTTGGTTGTTATACAGTGTAAAACAGTTCGGCGATGCTTGAACTTGAAAAGCTGCCAGGCGGCGTCCAAAGACAAACAGCAGGCCATGGGCATCAGGATGCTCAAGATCTCCCCAGCATAGCCTACCTTACAAGCCCTCCTTTGCGTATCAAGTTCTCATCTGACACAGCACACGATGTCCGTTCAATGGTCAAGGCACAGGCCTCGCTCGCCAGCCTCGCCGCCCCGCACCTCTGCCGGACACGCCGCTGTGCAAGGGGCGCCGTCAGCCGGCTCCGTATCCCGCACATCGCACCTGCCCTGGGGCTGCCCAGCCGCCCCGCAGGCGGGCGGCCCCGGCCGCCGCCGCCCCGCCTTGAGCAGGCGCTCCTCCAGCGCGGGCTCGGTGGCGCGCGCCAGGAGCGGCACATACCGCCCGCCGCCGCTCGCCGGCGCGGCGGGGCCGAGCCCCGCCTCATGCGCCTGCGCCTCCAGCCGCTCCACCGCGGCCTGCCGCAGCACGCGCTCTGCTGTCGGCTGCCAACCCTGACCTTGACCCTACCCGTCTCACTACCGTCCCGCGCGCCTGCGCCTCGCGCCGCAGGCGGTCGCCGCGGGCGCCCGCCGGCAGCCTGCGCCCCTCCCCGCCTCCGTGCTCCTGCGCTTGCAAAGCGCGGCATGCGCGCGCCAGATTCGGCCGCGAGGGCGGCCTGCAGCTCTGCGCAGCTATTCTCCCGTGACGACGTGGGGTGTCCCCTGTGGTCCCTGCAAGCGCCATATACACCTCATGGTATACGTCCATGCGGGCGGGCGCGCGACGCGCCTGCAGCAGCGCGGCGCCCTCGAGCTGGCGGTGCAGGCGCGCGCGCACCAAGCCGAGCACGCGCGGGAGGTCCCTCGGCGAGCGCGTGAAGGGCAGCGCATCGTATGCGCACTCGAAGAACAGCAGCGGCTCCTGCGGCAGCATGCGAATACCCTGGGTAAACATGGGAACAAGGTACAAGACAGCGCATGACGTCTCCGAGAGCGCCAGCGGCACCGGCAACAGCGCGCGCACATCCCCGACCTGGTAACAAAATCACGAACCTGCAGCACCTGAGAACACTTCCCCGTGAGAGCTAGTTGAAGCAATGTTGTGTTGCTAAGCGGCAGCACCTGCACTGTAACTGCCCTGCTCACACGCCCGGCAGGGTAGCAGCTCGCCAGGCTGGCCACCCATGCATCCCCTGCTATATTCTCGCCCAAACATACTCACAGTGGCATGCTCGGCGCGCCCCACCTCGGGCGCCAGGCAGTACTGCGGCTTGCCGGGCTGGCCGCTCGTGTCCAGCAGGCGCGCCACGACGCCCGGCGCCTCCAGGCCGCGCCCGACCAGCAGCAGCACTGCCGCGATGCACCGCACCTGCATGCCCGTGCCAGGACCCCCGTCCGCACAGCAAGGTGCGGGCACACCTCTGGCGCATCCCAGCACTTGAAGCAGAGCAGCAACGCAGCACGGGCAGCGCCAACGTGCAGCCTGCCAACACAGCAGGCAGCCGAAGCCCCGCTCAATGCGGGCACCGCGCATGCCGATCATGGCATGCGCGCGAGCTCGCCGCCGCCTGCCGGCGGGCCCCGGCGCGCGCCTGGTGCCACAGGAAGGCCGTCCCGCGCAGGTGCAGCGCCAGCAGCGCGGGCCCGCCGCCCGGGCCCCCGCCGCCGGGCAGCTCCAGCACGCTCGCCTCGTGGATGCGCCGCCGAAAGCTGCTCGCCTTGCTGACATCGACCTGCGCACAGGCGGCCCGCTGACGGCCCTTGCTTCCATGGCGCGCACAGGGTCGCATGAACAGATAGTCCGCCATTGCACCTGACGCCGTTCACCTGCTGCATGGCAAAGCGTATTCCGATGCTCAACTGCACAGTGAGGAGCAGGCTCACTTGCATGCACTGGCCGTGCAACGAGTCCCTGACACAGCCGATGCCAGGCTGTGGAGCCCGGGGAGAATCGAAGCTCCATGACACGGACGGAGGCGGGGAGGACGGCAGATGGCAGGCGCTTCTGCTGAGCACCACGGCAGGACCGCTGGATCAGGCAGGGGCGTCTGTCCCTGGGGACCAGGGCGCCGAGCGGGCCTTGCAGAAGTGGCGGAAGTCGTGCTCGCCGATGAGCAGGGCCGCCGCCGCGCGCATGGCGGCGACATCCAGGCTGCCGTCCTGGGCGATGAAGTACCTGCGCGGCCGCCGCCGTCACGCGGGCGCGCGGGCGCGGGCGCACAAGGCTGGGTGTTACCAACCAGGCGTGCGCGCAGTTGAGCAGCACGTGGTGGGTGTGCAAGTGGAGGCCCACAGCCTGCATCCAACAGCCAGGCCTGCTGCATTGAGGGCCTTAGCTCTTGGGTCTCAGTCGAGGGCGCCAGCGCGCAGCCACGCTTGAAGCTGCACTATACAAGCTAGGGAACACCGCACTCTGACTGGTGGCTGGAAGTTGTGCCAGGTCGTGCGCCTCATGGTCAGCACGGCAACGAGGACGTGCGTGATGCTGGCGGGCGCGCGCCGGTAGGTGCGGTGGCGCGTGCTGAAGCGCGCGCTGAAGCCCGGCGGCGCGGGCGCCCAGCCCAGCACGCGGATGTCGGCCGGCAGCGCGCGGTTGAGCAGCGCCGCGTAGTCCAGCTCGCGGCCGGGCGCCGGCAGCGCCTGGCCCGCGCGCGCGGCCGAGCGCACGCGCAGCGCGACGACCTGGCGGCGGCGGCGGCGCGGGTGTGCGCTTGAGCACCGTCAAGCGCACCCGCATGTAAAAATCCCAGCTTCAGGCATACCGCGCTGCTTGGGCGGCCCGTGTGTTGGCACGTGCAGCCTTTTCCATGGCAGCGACCACACCGCAGCTTGGTTGCAACCTTCTACGAAGCACCGGCCTGGAAGCGGTGCTACTGCATGAAATCATGCAGACTTCTGACAGCAGCTTGTGCCTGTCGGCGTATTGCGTGTCGAGCTCATTCATGTGTTGTAAAGTGTTTGCGGGACGTTGTGGCACCGCACTGACGCTCACACAGCATGCGCCTCAGCGGCCGCGCCTGGCCAAGGGCGGAGACGCCCTTGTCGGTGCGCCCGCAGCGCGAGTACTGCAGCGCCTGCCAGCCCAGACCCTCCTCCACCAGGCGCGTACGCCGCAGCGCGGCGAACAGCTGGCCCTGCATGCACAGCTCGCTGTGGCCATGCGTGGCAGCTGTGCAGGATTTGGCACCGCCTGGCTGAGCCATGAGTGCGCGGCAGACGCCGTGCCGATGGGGCTGCTGTCTTGCAGGGGTCACGCTCGAAGAGTTGGCTCTCAGGCAGGGCAATGTGCATGAGAAGTACTTCACAATTGTCACCTGTCTGTCTTTGAGCACACCAGGGGAGCCAGCACCTCCACTGTTGCCTGGGTGTCGGTCTGAGACGCAAAGCCGTGGTACTGCCAGCCCAGGTAGTACACCTCCAGCGCGACGTAGCGCTGCTCGTATGCTTGCAAGAAGGGTGTTTTACGCTCACAACCTGCATCCAAGCAGTAGTTTGAGCAACTGTAGCCTGTGTACTTGTAAAAAAGTCTTGCACAGGCAGTTTCACTCGGCCACTGCTGGTCGGGTACTCGGTGTCTGCTGGTTGGGCACTGCACCTTCTGGCTTGTCTGCAGCAGAGCAGGTGGCGGGGGCGCTGCACGGCGGCAGCAGCTCCTGTGCTGCAGGCTGCTCGGGCTGGTGCTCCAAGGTCCCTGCGGCGTTGCAGTCGGCTGGACCCTCTCCTCCACCACTGCCGGGAGCTGCGGAGCAGCCCGGCGGTGCGCACACACTGCCGCCACTTGCACCTTGCGGCTCAGTGTCTTCATTGGCCTCTTCGAGCTCTAGTGCGCTGGCCAACTGGTGCAGCTGAGAGGCTAAGCACGTGCGTCCCCTGCCTCCTTCAGGAAATAGCAGACGCTCCAAGGCTGCAACCAGGCTGGCATCAATAGCCATGCTCTGTTTACATCTCAGCTCGTCTCTGAGCACAGCGCACACACCTTGTGGCCAGTCCCTGTCATACTCGGGCTCGTAAAGCGAGTTTGAAGGGACTGCTTGCACCTCGAGGTCGTACCCATCTGGCCTACTTAACTGGTTGCAACCATCTGGCACATGCGAGGCGCATTGGCCTGACTTGCTTGCGCAGCCCCGGAACCTTTCATCATGGCCCTTCAGCTGCCCAGGAGGCCCCTGGGCCGCACTGGACTGGAGGTGCGCCATACATGGACTGATTCTTGATGATGCTTGGTGCTGCAGCACTGGCACTGGAGCTGTGCTGACAAGCAACGTGCAGGTGTCAGCAATATCCTTTGGGGCTGCTCCGCTGGGCGGCGTATACGGAGACACTTCTGAGGAGCTGTGCATTCAGGCTGTGCACGAAGCATTTAAGCTAGGTGCGGAACCACCCCCTTGTCCTGGCACAGGTTGAAAACAATAGCAGACACTGCTGGCTGTATACTATTGCTGCCTGTCTAACAGTGCATGTACTGACGGCGCATGCTGGTTAAAGTGCATAGTAACACTTGGAGCTGAGGAAAACACCGATAGTGACTCAACAGCGCTGAAGCAGTCACCTCACACTTGCTGAGTTTGCCTGGAGATATCGCTTGACAGTCTGTATCAAGTTGCAGTCAAAACTATTTCAGGCTTGGAGTATGTTGCGGTGCGCATACAGGTATAAACCTCTTCGACACGTCGCCATACTATGGCGACCTGCGGTCAGAAAAGGTCCTGGGCCGAGCGCTCAAGAGCCTGCCTCGCGACCAGATATACGTCGCCACCAAGGTGCTTCTCGGCTATTGCACGCTACTGCGTTCAACCTGACTTGCAGGCAGCCTTCACATGCATGCAGTAACCTGTTCTACTGCCCTCTGCTGCAGTCACACCTATGTCAGTGGCTGCGCTCTGTCTTTACGGCAACACTCCTAGGCTCGCGGAGTGCATGGAGCCTGATACACTGAGGAGTAGCGCAGGTCGGGCGGTATGGCTTGGAGGAGAAGGACTTTGATTTCAGTGCGCAGCGAGTGACAGCCAGCGTGCACGAGAGCCTGGGGCGGCTGGGGCTGGACTACCTGGACATCGTGCAGGCGCACGACGTCGAGTTTGGCTCCTTGGACCAGGCGCGCCTGCTGCCGCAGCTGCAAGCCTGCCATGCCTGCCAGTGCCTCAGCTCCCCTGCTGTGCGCTCGCAGTCGGCATGTGACTTTTATTCTATGCTACCCTTTTGTGTCGCACTCTTGCCACCTTTCTGACATCGCTGCAAGGATCTTACTTATTTCCGCAAGACATAGGCAGGTGGCCGGCCTGCTTTACCATTGCATCCATAATGTAAGAGAGTAGGGGCTGGGATAAACATAGGGGTCTATGAGGGATCTGTATACAGTACAGGCACCAAACAACAGCAAGGCTGAAGGAAGGCTGAGCGTTCACGACACTCTCGACGATGCCTTGAAGCGTATTTCACCGCCCAGGAAAGACAGCAGGATGTCAGGATGTTGACCTCTGCCACAAACGTCAGAGTCGATCACTGCTGACACAGCACCGCCGCGCAGGTGATAAATGAGACGCTGCCGGCGCTGCAGAAGCTGAAGGAGCAGGGGCTGGTGCGCTTCATTGGCTTCACGGGCCTGCCGCTGAAGGTGTACCGCCGCATCCTCGACAGGCGCGCGCGCGCTAGCGCACTCTGCGACACGGGCGCGCCATCTGGCGGCCTACAGCTCTTCCGCTATGCCCCTTGCATGCACACCATTCCTGACCTTCTTGTGTGTGTTATATGCCCAAGGGCGCCGTCTTGCTGCCACATGCTGTGACATGGGCTGCATGTGAATCATTCCACGCGAAGCTTTGTACCATGGGGTTGAAGGTGGGCAGGTTTGCTGCACCGCAGGCCAGTACAATGCCCACATGTGGTCCAGATCGGGACCCAATAAAGTGGAAGGACGTTATCTACCTTGGTGTGCAACGTGTGCTTGCCGACTGCTGCTCAAGGGCTTTCGCCCGGTGCGCAGGGTACCCGAGGGGCTGGTGGATGTAGTGCTGTCATACTGCCACCACACGCTGTTCGATCGCACGCTGGAGGGCCTGCTGCCCTACTTGCAGGGCAAGGGCGTGGGCGTCATCAACGCATCCGTGCTCTCCATGGGGCTGCTCACGCATGAGGCGCGGACCCGCTCCTAACAACCTGGCCTGGCTGGGTGAGTGTGCCTTTCGTTGCAGATGCGTGGCAAGTCCAACAGGTGTGGGGAGCATATCATCGTCGATGAGTGACAAGTATTTGGTCTCACCTGCAAGTCAAGAAAAGCCCTTCACTCCAGATGCTGCTGTTATGCTCATGGTACATCGCATGACATGTGGTTCTGCATTGGCGGCTCATGCACTGGACGGCCAGCATGCCCAGAAGGGCTTTGTGTGTAGGTGCGGTGGCAGTGGTGTACGAGAACTAAGCACAGCTATAGTGAGCATGATGCGTAGCTGAGCACAGCAACCCCACGTGCAGGGGCCACCGCCATGGCACCCAGCGCCCGAGGAGCTCAGGTTGATGTGCGCAAAGGCCGCCGCGCGCGCCGCTGAGCTCGGCGTGGACCTGCCCACGCTGGCCATCAAGGCCGCAGTGCAGGAGCCGCGCATCGCCACGTCGCTCGTCGGCTTCCGGAAGCCGGAGGAGGTGCGCTCCCTGTCAGCTGGCAGCAGACGCCTTGACATGGCTCCAATTGAGTGTCATCGGCGGCCCTGCATCCTCGCCCGGCCTAGGGCTCCACGCCCATGCGCCGGGCTCTGTGCTGCAGAGCCACCTGTGCGGCGCTGGCTCCCGCATGCCATGGCCGAGGTGCTAATCGGACATGCAAGCGCACATCACATGGAGCGCTGGAAACGCCGGCACCATTGCAGGCCCGCAATTAGCACCGCTGCACGTGCTCGCATCATGATAGGGCCTTGACTGAAGGGCCAGGCTGGGCCCAGGTGCGGGCGAGCGTGGCGTCCGCGGCGGCCCCGCTGACGGCGCGCGAGGAGGAGGCGCTGGCGGAGGTGCGCGCGGTGCTGGCGCCGGCGCGCGACGCCACATGGCCGTCCGGGCGCCCCGAGAACAACTGATGCTGTCCGCCCAGCCTTCGCGTAGGCGCCGGCGCGGCCGGCCCTGGCGGGAACAGGCCGTGCCTGGCAGCATGCATGCTGCCCGCACGTACGTGCCTATGGTGCTGTGGCTTGTGCGTGCGTGTCAGGCCCACTGCGCATGACTGGAACAGGGCAGCACACTCCGTTACCACGTGACCCCTCAGATGCTCTGAGGCGGGGGTACATGGCTGCAGCTCACGCATGCGCGCATGTTGGGAGCTGGGGCGCCCAAACTGAAGTTGCTGCCAGGGCTGCTCGCTCGTGATGCATGGCATGCCCTGGGGCGACCACAGAATCTGGTTGCATGCGCAGCAACTGCTGAACAACAGACGAGAGCTGGACACTCAGACTTGGAGTGCCGAGTGTGAATACTGGCCGACCCGTTGCACGGGCGTTCACCAGAGCGCGCATTTTCACACTCGCGCGCTTACAGTGAGCACCTGAACCGCACGCTCTAGCAAAGAGCCCCGCAGGCTTCCCCATGAGACGTAGCACTTCAGACCATGCGCGCCGCCACATGCTCAGGCACTGGGCTCCTGCACCGCACGCTCCAGCAGGGAAACGCGCAGGCTCCTCCACGAGCCGCAGCACTACAGGCTTGCGCGCGCCGCCCGCACGCTCCGGCGGCCTCAGCTGTCGGAGCCGCGGCGCGCCGGGAGGCCGTCGCTGCTGCGGCGCTGCGCCAGCGGCTTGGCCAGCAGCTCGTCGCGGTGCTCGGTGCCCTCAGCGACCACGTAGCCGGCGCCGACCTGGCAGTCCTTCAGCACCACGCGCTCCTGCGCGCGCGGCGGCCGCGCTGGGGCCGCGCGCGCCCAGAGCCGACTGCGCCCCCCAGGCGGAGCCCGCCCCGGCCACCAGGCCTGGTGCGCTCGCAGCGGACCAGGGCGCCCCAGGCACAGCCCTTGCACAGCGGGTGCTGTCGGCGATGGAGCGTGACGCGGCTGTGGGAGGTCGTCCCGGCATGTGCGGGCAGGTGCGGCGCATCATGCGGCCACAGAATGCATGCATGCATCAGGCGTGCGCGGGGCCCGCGCGCAGCAGCGCACCTTCAGGTGCGCGTCGGCGCAGACGACCGAGTTCTGGATGCTGCAGCCGTCCTCGACCATGACGTTGTCCATGAGCACGCTGTTGATGATCCTGCCGCGCGCGGCCCCGCTGCCTGCTTTGGCAGCCTCTTCTCCAGCCTCCCAGCGCCTTCCCAGGCCAGGTGATGTCGCTGTGCAGACTTGCGGCTCATGGGTCAAGCAGGGCGGCGTGCCTGCCAGCCTGCGCTTGAGCAAAGAGTGAGGCGACGGGGGCTGTGCAGAGCGCGCACCGTACGCCGGCGCCGACCTTGCACAGGCGGCCCAGCACGCTGCGCTTGACGGAGCACTTGTCGCCGAGCGTGGTGCCGCGACCCAGCATGCAGCCGGCGGCCACGGTCGCCTTCGCGCCGAGCTGGCACGAGTCGTCCATGAAGTTGTCGTACTTTGGGTTTGCGCGCGCCTCCAGCGGCAGCCGCGGCGCCAGCTCCGGCCCCACGGCCTCCCTAGCCGGCGCGGGCGCCGGCCCCGTCAGCTGCCGAGACACAGACAGCATGCCGCTGGCGGCCGTCATCTGACTCGGCACCAAGCCAGGCACCAGCCACCTCTGGCATGTTTGCTTGCTTGCATTGCGCGTCCTCCTGATACGGCAGCTGCTGCGCCAGGTCAGCGCCTCCCGCTTCCCTGTCAGAGGGACATGTGAAATGCAGCGCTCAGTTCGGCCAGCCCTTTGTGAGTGCATCACAGGTGCTCACTGTCAGCGCATAACGAACACAGTTATAACACCAAAACGAGAGCAGCACTGAAAGTCTGACAAATGCACACGGAGCAGCGGCCCAGGGTACGCGCCGGTTGATGTCCGCGTATGCTTGCACCGACGCGGCGCGCGCACAGAAGCACTCCGCGCCCGCCACATACACGCTGCAGGCGCCGCCGGCGGACGCGGCGCTGCACCTGGGTTCCGGGCCTAACCCCAACCCCGACTCTGTCCCCAGGTACCGCTCGCACGCCGCCGCGACCAGCCGGTCGCCCTCGCACGGGCCGCTCTCGCTGGCAGCGCTGCTGCAGCGGCTGCCCTCCTCGCCGCCCTCGGGCTTCTGGGGGCCTGGCTGGGCGTCCCCGGACCCCTCGCGCGGCGGGCCGGGCACCGCGCTTGCGAGCGGCGGCGCTGGCGCCGCCGCCGAGAACTGGCGGCGCACCATGTAGGGAACCAGGTCCTGCCACGGGAGGGACCAAGACTTAGGCTCCTCCAACTTCTATACCATGCCCCCATATCCATCAGCAGGTGGGGCACCTTTTCATTTCATGGTAATAGGACCACGCACGGCATCCTGCTGTCCCGAGGGGCCATAGGCAGCAGCTTGTTGGGTGCACGCCGCCAGTGGTCTCGCTGCTGTACCGGAGCTCCCTTGGGGAGTGCAGGTCATGGGCACAACCTCCCCGGCGTTACGCAAGTTCTCCAAGGGGTATCAGAGCCGGATGCGCGAGCGGGGATGCTGGGGCCGCCAGCGCGCCTGCTGCAGGCTCATGGCAGAGGCCCGCTCGGCGAGCGCCGCGCGCAGCGCCTCTGTGCGGAACACGTACACCAGCTGATCCTGCAGTGCCATGCCAGACCAGGTCACCGGCCGGTCGCAGAGTCACCAGTGCGGCGCCTCAAGAGTGCTAGCATGGCTTGCCCGGCGTACCAGCCTCATGGCTCCGCACGTTGTGCGCAAGGAGTGTCAAGGTGATCGTGCAGACGCATCAAAGCTTGCATGACGTCCGTGACATTACGGACTCCTGGTTGCTAAACTGCACCGACGGCTCCAAGTTGGCATCCAAATAGATGCGTATGGGACGCCATGAGCCGTCTGCGCAAGCAGACGAAACATGGGGCGCTGCGCGTGTTGACAGCGCGCCTGCAGGTCGGTGCGCACGAGGAGGCGCCCGCCGGCGCCCAGCGCCACGAGCGGCACGCGCACGTTCCGGCGCGCCTCGGGCGACGGCAGGAAGAAGAGCAGCCGCTGCCCGCGCGCGCCCAGGCCTGCGCGCCAGACCCCTAAGGACATAATGAGGAATAATACCACGTTATTAGCTTAGGCACCCTTGGTCTGGTCGGTGGACTGTAACACGCAGTCCACCGACCAGACCGAGGGTGCCTACACTCCGGGCATGCGCAGGCAGGCCTGCCAGGGAACTTGCGGGCTCGCTGCAGCGCTGCCGCTTGTCTGCAGCTTCCTGCCCCAGTGCGTTAGGATCTGCACATTGCAGTGCGCATGCCAGCAAGCAGCAAGAGCAGCGACACCACAAACCTAGGCGAGTTAGTGCGCACCTATGTAGTCGACGTTCTTTGGCGCCTTGCCCGGCTTCGTCTCCGTCGCCGGCGAGGTCCGCCGGTGCGCCAGCAGCGCTGTGCACGCGCTGCCCTGCACGTAGTGGGCCGCGAAGAGCGCCTGCACATGCGCGAGAGTGGACACGCGTCAGGGCTGAGCGGGCGGGCGCGAAGCTGCATGCTGCAGGGGTGTTGGCAGTGTGACGCGTAGGGAGGGTTGAGCGAGTGCCGTCTCACATCCCTGTCACTGGCGCCGTTGGTGATGTCCGGCACGCGCGGCACACTATGCAGCAATTCGCACAAGTCTCCTTTCATTTGCAGACCTTGTGGCAGCCACAGGCAACCTCAAGGGACTGCACATATGCTGGAGTTTTGACAAGTAATACGTTGTGGACACACAAGCCAGATACTTTGCAGGCGTGCTCGCAGCGCGCCTGTAGCGGCACGTTGCAGACCAGGTCAGCGGCCATGACAACCACATCCGGGCTGTGCAGCTCCTCAGCCACCAGCCGCACAGCCTGCGCTGTGTCGGTGTCCTCTGGCACGCTGCGCACCTGCCAGGAGGGCGGCATCAGGTTGCAGCGTCGCTGACTTGCAGCAATGCCAGAACATTGGCAGGTTGGTGGTTCTCTTTTGCAGAAGGACGGCCAAAGGCAAACGCTGGAAGCGGCCAGCCACCGTGCGGAGGCGGCCATCACGAGCAGTAGCCAGTCCTGCCGTTCCAGCCGCACCCATGGCCAGCAAACGCGCTTACACCGCACCTTCAGCACCAACTTGCCGTGGTAGTGCTTGCTGACCCACGCTTTCACGCGCAGAGTTGCGTCCTCGCCGCAGCACACCTGCAGGCAGCCGCCTTGCCTGGTCTTGCATCCGCATTTTGAGCAATGTTGTGCATAGCTCAGGCTCCTGCATGCAAGCACGGAGCGCCGGCGCGCTCGACGAGCGCTAACGACACGCGCTCCAAAGTGGCTCGGCGCACCACCAGGACATCATGCACGCCGCCGGACTCCAGCGTGTGCAGCGGGTAGGTGATGAGCGGCTGGTTGGCGACAGGCAGCAGCGCGGGCGGGAGGCCGGTCGTGTTGAGCGGGAGCAGGTGCTCGCTGGAGCAGCCCGCCACCACCAGCACCGCCTGGTGCTGGAACATGGTGACCCGGGAGCAGCACTTGATGTTGTGAACTATCTGGTGGCACACGCGAGTGATTGAACAGCACAGCCACCTGCGGAACGATCATGCATTGGCTGATGTGTATTGTTGAATATTTACAGCTACATGCCAGTAGGGTGTTCCCCCCGAGGCCGCCTGGACATCACGGGATGGTGGATGATGTTGCAGCCTCGGGGCACCGGTGCTCAGGCTCAGGGTGCCCTGGCTCCCAGGGTGCTCACTGAGCACTGCTCAGGCTCCCAGCACCAACCCAGCACCAACGCCAGGGTCTTTGCAAGGTCAGGCCTCCTGAGGACCAGCACGCTTGTTGGCAGGCAGCTGACTGCCAACATTACCACCACCCAGAACATCAGACGCGCAGGCTGCATACACATTAACAGCTGGATGGTGTGGGACATGATTGTGGGCTCTGTATCAGCTGTCACGTACCCTATCATACTTCCAGCACCTATACGCACTGGGCCCATGCTCTGGTCAGGCGGAGGTCCTAGCCTGCGCGGAGGGGGCAAGCCATATCAATACAGTTTTTGTTCTCATGTCGCAAGGAGAGTTGCATGCAGTGCTCCCATGCCTCTCAACGGCCTAGCGGGGAGCATTGGCTCTTGCGCCGCGCAGGCTGCATGTCCTGGAGGAGCTTGCGCAGTATCGGACCATGATCGGGGATGTGTAAGGTGTGACGCACCCTACCCTGCTTCCGGCGCCCCCGCGGGCTCGGTGGCCGGAAGTAGGGGAGGGTGCATCACGACTGATA
>JAABUJ010000614.1_pt1 | contig 66247 bp, 79 predicted proteins | sample 5559131 | NCBI WGS metagenome assembly JAABUJ01 (sample SAMN10711875, study PRJNA513366) | rock metagenome | isolation source: Antarctica rocks | place: Antarctica: Victoria Land, Mt New Zealand nord | collected 2016-01-07 | reverse complement strand
TTCCATACCTACAGTATATCATTTATTCAACAAGTGTGCGTTATTTCCACGTCTGATGAAGACTGCGATAAGGACGGCCATTCCTCCCCATGCCTAAAGGCAGGGGACTCCTGGCCGAAGAAATTGAGAACGCCGTGGTAGGCGGTTAGTGATGTGCGAGGGGAGATGGATAGCATGAAGGCAAAGATAGCGGCAGAACCCACAGGGACGGCCACAGCCACGCGCTACACGTTCAAGAGCATGACGGACGAGAAGGAGCATTTCACGCGCGGCACGTTCGCAGGTTGGACTGAACCGGCCGGCCTGTTGCGCGTGCCCTATGCGATTTTCACACGCCGTTCGGGCGATCTGCTCGTGCTGGCCTACCTGCTGACGAAGGAAACAGCGGCGGCGCTACCCAAGGCTCCACACCATAGCGGACAGGAGGGCTAGACGATGGCGGCGATAGTATGGATGGCAGATCCAGCAGTGTTCGCCCGACGCCTTCGTGTGCTACGTGTTAAGCGGGGCATCACTCAGGAGGAACTTGCCGCATGCATACACAGGACACAAGCAGACATTGCACGTTGGGAAGATGGTTGCCGTGTACCAGGTTACAGGACAGTTGCGGGTATTGCCGACGCTCTAGGCGTCGATGTCTTGACCTTAACGGAAAACGGGAACGACGCTCTGTCAACAGACCTGCCCGAAGGCTATGAAGATCGTGAGGAATACGAGTCGGGATTTGACTGGGATGTAGAATCCGCGTTCTATTCCAATCCCGCCTATCGTGCAGAGGCTTGGGAGGCGCTTGCGGATGAGGGAACGAAGGAGTAAGGGTGATGGCATACGACTACGAAACAGAGAAGCCTAACCTGTTCACGGACAACGGGCAACGCATTCTCATGGCGACGCGTGACGCAAGCCGCGACCTCATCAAGAGTGCCGGCGCTTTCAGCCTGGGCAGACTCATGGGCGCGACCGTCACGCTGGCTGGTGGGGCCGATACATGGACGATGCTGGCCGCGGTGGATAGGCTTGTCGAGATAGGCGAACTTGTGCGCGTGAGCGAAGAGGGCGGGACGCAACACTGGCTGTATAGCACGACCAAGATTGGCGACCGTTGATGTACATCCACGAAACGTACTACTACACGCACGTCCGGCAGTGGCGCAAATTGGGCGTCGAGGTGTGCAGTCAGGGCGAAACGATGCAGATCCAATTCCTGCTGTGGCGCAAGACCTATTCCATCATCATCAAGACAGGCAAACGGCGCCAGGCTCGGCGCAAAGCTACGTAAGACATGGAGAATTAGTGATGGAATGGCACGAGGGGCAGAAGGTTGGCATCGTCCCGCACAGTTACAGTGGCCCTTCAGTGATAACGCCGGCCACTGTGATGAAGGTTGCCAAGACGCGTATCACCCTTGACAACGGCGAACAATTCAAGCTCGACGGGCGGCTTTTGGGCCATGGCGATTCGTGGACTCCGACGCGCGTTGTCCCATGGAATGACCACGTACAGCACATGTACGAAGAAGGCTTGCGCGAGAAGCGCCGCCACGACCTCATTGGTATCATCGACTCGTTTGAGTGGAGCAAGGATGCGACGGTGAGCGACCTGGAGGCCCTTGTAGCCATCATGACAGATCGAGGGATGGTAAGGCCACCGACAGCGGCGGCTATTGCAGTACGCGTGATGGCAGAGAACACAGCCGGTCTATGATAGACATGCGAGATAGTCAATCAAGGAGATTGTAATAGTCTTGCAGTGAGGTAGATATGGATAGGCGTACATTCCTATTGGAGCAAGCCAAAGAGGCGCTAGAGGATGGTGCCGTGCCTCTCAGCGAGTGGTTCATCCAAGAGCATCACGTCAACTTTGAGGAAGCGCACGAACTGGAAGATGACATGACGGCCGCTATTGAGTTGTACCTACTCATGCGCGAACGTGTAAATGCAGGTGTCGAACGGATCAAAGCCCGCCACTAAGGGTGATGATCGACGGGCAAGGAGATGAGACGCATGGCAACGGAAACGGGCCTGAGCATCACGCTAGACAAAAGCAACTGGCAGAGTTTCAGGCACCGCGTTGAGGATCAGGCGCGTATCGCGGCATCCAAGCGCGATAGTCTCAACCTCTCGCCAGATCAACGCGCCAAAGACCCCCTCTGGATGTGGGAGGAAGGTCGCGCCTGTGCATGGAATGAGGTGCGCGAGTACATTGATTGGCTGGAAGCCTCGTGGCCGTAGATGATATGTATGGCATGTGTAAGTATCAGCGGGAGCAAGCATGAACAGAAAGGATGCGCGCTTGATCGCCTTGTGCGTAGCAGGAGATGCCATCAACGACTATGCTGGGCGTTTCCTAGATCGCTACCACAACATCGACGGGGATGAGCGTCGCAAGATCGAGCGGGAAATTGAGGCTATCAAGGACCGCTTGTTTGACAGGGCTGACCGTAACTACGGCAGCGCGTAAAGAACGCTAAGGGAAGATAGAGAACATGCAATACGCTACACTGCTTGATCTAAAGCGCGAATTGAAAACAGACGTGCGGTTGTCTATCGACAGCAGCGGGGATACGCGCAAGGGCCATACATACTATGTCATTCTCAAAGATGCTGAAACGGGTGATACACATGTCGTGCGCTCGCGTCTAGAGTTGGGTGAGTTGCGGCGGCGATTAGGAATTGAGCGACAGGGGAGTATCCATGAAACCAGCAGAGGCTAAGAGGAAAGCCCAATTGATGGGCCATGATCCCGGTAACTATAGTCGTGATCGAACCTATCGAGACAAGGAGACAAACTTCGGGGAAGTGCGTTGTCGGTGCCGCAATTCAGGATGCATGGGCACTATGTACAAGCAAGACGATGACGTGACAGGGTTCATGCTCGTGTACGAGTGCCAACGGAGTACAAACGGGGAGTAGTGGAAATGGCACTGGTGAGAGATTGCGTCGGCTGTGGCAAAGAAAACGGCATCATCCCGACGATGGGTGGCTGGATGTGCCCGGACTGCGCTGAAATGTGGCCGGATGCTGACGAGGAAACGGCCGATAAAGGGGGCGCCGTGATTGAGTCGGCGTGCGCGACGTGCGGCCACTACTTTAGAGGCGACGAGCTGACGGTGGTTGCCGGCAAGTCGTACTGTTTATCTCATGGGCGTACAGTGGCGCGTACGTGGTGGTTGGCGTCATGACCTATCAGATTAACCAGCGTGTCCTACTCCGCGACGATTCCACGCCCTACGCCGTGGTGGCTGAATTGGAAGGGCCTGGATGGTATCGTGTCATAGATACTGGGATGGGGATCGTCTTGAAGGTCCACGAACGCGATATCGTAGGCGTTGCTGAGTGGCAAACGCATACGCCGCCACCGCTCGGCGAGATCGTAAAATTAGATGGACAATGAACCTTAGCACTCAGGGGGACAACTATGATCAACTTTGAGCGGGCACCGTACACCTACATCGTGCGCGTATGGCTACGCTATAACGGCGTCACCTACTCGTATGAGGACGCGTTTGAGGACGCCCGTATGGCTGAGTACCAGTACACCAATGGCAACTACGGATGTGACTGCAACAGGAGTCTGTTTATCGCGCGCCACTGTGACTCGGACTTCCCCGACATGGAGTGCGGCGAGACGATAGAATTGCTGCGATTGGAACGCATCTCGGGGTGAGTGATACGAAGTCTTAGCCAACATAGGAGATGAAAATGCTAGGGATGAGTAAGCGAATTAGCGATGAGATACAGTGCGCGCTTGACGAGTTATGGGTTGACGCCATGAATTACACGCGAGCGCACCCTGACGATACCGTGCAGCAGCGAGCGCAAGCGCAGGTTACATTAACGGATATAACCGCGCGTCGCATCACATCCATGCTCGGCAAGGCCAATATCACGCTAACAAACGACCTTGACAGCGAACGACGCATGTCTTTTCCTCAGTGGAAACCCAGAATTACGTTCACGGATAGTGATATTGAACGCATGATTCGCGACAATGATTAATGTTAGGGAGTAGAGTGCATGTCTATTTGGATGTGGCAATGCGGTCGATGCGGGAAAGAAGTGGAGCACGGGACGCAGCACGAAGTCGTGTTGATGACGCCCGACAACTTCTATCGCAAGTACGTTATATGTGGGGACTGTCACAACCACCTTATGGCCGAACTGGCGCCATTAACACTTAGGGCCGATGAAGGCTAAACGAGGCTTAGATGACATGCGCCAATCACCGTTGCGCGAACAAGCGAGATTGTTGAGGAGCGAGGGCTTATCGCTGGCTGAAATAGCGGAGCAACTACACACGCATCCCAGCCATGTGTCGCGACTGGTACGCGGGGTGGCGCTTACCGAGGAGCAGCGTACGCGCCTACGCGACGGTACCCGCACCGCCGTCGCTATCGCCACAGCTAAAATGACAAGTGAGCAGCGTGCCGCGCGGGCTAGCAAAGCGGCGCGTCAGCGATGGGCGAACAATCGCACGCCCAAACCCGACGCGGATCGGCCATCTTTGTCGCTGTTGCTGCAAACGCTCTTGCGTGGGATGTATAACGAACGCGCTAGGGTTGAGGCCGACTTGAGCGCGACGCAAACTAAAATCGCATCTATCGAGGGCGCGCTCAGTGCTTTGATTGGATAGGTGCGGAGGCGTAGCGAACGTGGATAAGGAATATATCATCGCGGCAATATGCGCGTTGGCTTTCCTGCTTATCGCCGTTGGTCTTATGGCCGGCGCTGTGGTCTATTGGGACGCCCACTCGCACCAGACGCCATGCGTGGTCAACGTTGGGCCGCGCGACGGGTGTAAATAGGATCAGGGGACATGATAGACGAACAAGAAGCAAAGAAGACGCATCCCGGCTTCACCATCATCTGTGATGCGTGTGGCAGCAAGGTTGTCATCGTTGATGATACGTTGGGATTCTCGGCAACGAGCGGCGCGTGGGGCGATGTATCTTTGATCTGCCAAGATTGTCACGCATCGTGCGAACTGACGGCATGCAAAGCAATACTCTTGGTACATGTGAACTGTGCAGCGTTCCTAATGTCAAGTTGCACACTATCACGGGGGATCGCAGCCTAGCAGGACGTGTGTGGTTGATGTGCATCCCTTGTCATATCGCGTTGACGGATATAGCCGGCAAGATTAAACATGAGCGATGGATAAAGGATACCTTGCATATCCCGGGATTGACGGAATCTGAATATGCCCTATGCGAGATGCTGCATGTCGATCCGGCGACTATAGAACACCAGATGGCTAGCCGTTAATGCCGCTTAGCCGCAAGGGGGGAGGGCTATGAACAAAGTTGAGCTATGGCAACCACGTCGCGTTCACCTCTGGCGACGCTATCGTCGATGCATCATGGGCACGACCGGGCTTGGAGTTATACTGGCCGTGCTGGCGCACCTTGGACAGCCATACCTGGGGAGTGGCGTGCTGATTTTGTTGTTCGCGGCGGTGGAACGCAGGAATGTAGTGCGCTAAGGAGTAAGATCTTCTTGAACGCAAAAAAATCCCGGCTACTCATGCGAGTAGCCGGGATTTTGATATGGCGCGCAACGTGTTTAGCGACGATGGCGCGGGTCGTCGTTGTAGTCGGGTGCTTTCCCAATGACTTCCATGCTGTTTCGCTGCGTCCATCCTGATCCAGTCAGGACTTGGAACACGCTCACATAGCCGCCCTGCATGACCTCTAGCGGTTTGGTTAAGTGTCCACAAAAGTCGAACTTCGCGGACCCTGGCGCCAGTTGATTGTCGAACCATGCGGGCGTCACAAAATCCGACACCAAAACATTGTCGATGAGGTAGCCCGCGTCGGCGCCCTCCACCGGATCGGCCGTTTCTATCGGATAGAGGAGGCCGGCCGTGTCGCTCGTCTGCACGAAGCAACACGATATGGCCCACTGGTCTGCGAGCAGTTCCACAAGCTCGTGGCTGGCCGTGAGCGTGTACGACTGGCCGTACTTCTTGTCGGTCCCGGCAAAGTCGAAGCCTTCGGGCGTATCGTCGGCCGCCGTGTCGTGGAATCCTAATACCCCCGGCATGTTTGCGGGCGCGTCGTCGGCGATCTCCATGACCCAGGCGTGGGGCGGCGGCGTCCCTATCGAAGGCACAGCTACAATCTCAGCGGCGCACTTCCACAGGGGACCAAAATCCCGGTCTACCTGCACTTGGAGAGCGGCGGCTACGGCCGCTATCTCGCTATCGGCCACCACCGTCGACTTGTTGTACAGGGCGACGACCGGCGTGGACGTGGGCAACGCCGCCGGCGTCGGCGCGACGGGGGGGATCGGCGCCGACACGACGACGGGCGCGACAGGTGCACTCGCAATAGATGGTGTAGCGATGGTCGGCGTGTATGTGGTCGGCGTGGGCACCGGAGCCGGTGTGGGGTTGGGTGTCGTGGACATGGATGCTCCTCGAAGTACTACGGCCTGAGCCAACTCGTATAGGCCCAGCCGACGATATGCTTACGCGACAATTCGACAACCCTGCGCCAGCCATGCACGACCTGGCCTGTTCCGCGCACTTGCCAACCCTTGAGCATCGTCGCCAAATGACGGCTACCACCGAAGGGCGCATTGCGCAGCGCGTGCGTGGCGCGCAACGTGTACAGCACGCGCGCAACGGGCTTCTTGTGGGGCGTGACGGGCTTCTTGTGGGGCGTGACCGGCTTGGGCGTAGGACGCGACTTGACGATAGGACGCGGCTTGACGATGGGGCGAGCGGTGAGCTTCACACGGGGCAGCGGCGTGATTGGTTTGACGACAGGCCACGCCAGCGCTCCGGGCGCGACAATGCCGACCTGGAGCACCTGCGACCATGAACGTGGCGACATCCAGGCGAAACCATTGATGCCCCATCCAGAGCCATACCAATTAGCGATGAGCACCGATCCATCGGCGCGGTAATCTAACATACTCACAAAATGTGTGTAGTGAAAAAATCCACTATTGTCGAAGTTTGGCGTTGAGAAAGCATTGTAAAATCCGTCTCGGACATTGATCAACAGCACGGGCGCATATCCCTCATCGACGGCGCGTTCGGCCTGCCCTAAACTGCCGTCAAGGAAGCGGTAGGACGCGCCCTGCTCACGCGCATGTGCTTGCACGCTGTAGGGCGGGTAGCCCGCATAGGGCCAGGTCGCACGACTGACGGAGCCATAGCGCGCCGCTGCCAGGGCCGTCTGGGCAAAGGTGCGGATCTCGTTGACGCCACCCGTAGCGATGCCATAGGGGTAAAAGCCGCTGTAACCCGCGAAGGGCGGCGCATCGCCCCGTTCGCGCGCTTCGATCCAAAGCGATGTGGTCACGGCCCAACCGCTGCACGATAACGTGGTCGACTGATTTGGGGCTGGGGGCGCGTACTGTTGAAGGTTGCGGTCATAGCCGCCACCCGCGAGGCGCACGACCGCGGGGTGTGGCGTGAGCGCGCCGCCGCCATAGCGCGCCACGAACAATGCGACGCCTGCCAGCAGGATCGGATTGATGAGGAGGACGGCAATAATCATGCTGTGCGGCAGATGCCAGGGTGAACGTCGAATGGCGTGGAAGACGGGGCGCGGGTGACGCGTGTGCAGCACGAGGGCATGGAGCGCCACGGAGAGCGCGAAGATCACGACGAACGCGCCAAGCGCGATCAGAACTCTGAGGGGCATGGTCGCGCCTTTCTGTTAAGTTACACGCGCCACAAGGCGCCCATGCAGTCTACTTAATAAGGATAGTCCTACTTAACAATAGTATACGACGATGCACGGTTCCAACCCCACACCCCATGCGCCGTGCGGACCGAACACCAGGGGCTGCTTTCGCCCGTGACGGCCGTCAGGATGTCGCCCTTCTTGACATGCGTGGTAAGGGGCGCGTGATCAGCGGGACGGCTGTGAAGCGCTCCGTCAAACAGCATGCGAAAATGAACGTTCGGCGTCGGCGCCGGTTTGGGTGTCGGCACTGGCTTTGGCGTGATGGGCGGCGACGAGGGTGCGGGCGGCGGCGGCGTCAGCCCTTTCTGGGCGCGGAACGTCGCGGGGTCAATGTCCACAATGAGACCGCAACCCTGGTACGCTTGTGCCCACCACGCGGCGTCGTACGTCTCGAAGGTGTCCGTCCAGGGATTCGCGCGCACACTCGTGCCCGCGTCATCGTCGGCGACGACATTGCAAAAGTGGCCGCCGGACTGTGCCGATACGTCCCAGAAATAGAGCGCGATGTTAGGGTGACTGAGGGCGAGCGCATCGCGATAGGCGCGGCGGTCCTCGACGGAGCCGATGCCATGGCCGACCCACCAGTGGTTTGGAATCCCCTGTTTGAGTAGATAGTCAGATAACTGCCAGAGGAACGTTACCCCAATCGCCCCTTGGCTGAGGATGCGGTCCTTCACGGTATCGGGAGATACCAGTGCAGGCCCCGGCCCGAATAAAAACCGCTCAATCATCGTCACGCAACCAGGTCCACACTGTAAATAGGCATCCTCTGGTGGTTGCCCATCATCAGTCGATGCATACAGTTGGCTTACTAAAACCCAGAGATTAACGAGAGAAATGTTCATTTCTACCCCATTTCATGGTATAATGTTTATAGGCAATAAAAAGCTCCCGCACTGCTAGAACAGCCGGGAGCATGGTCAACACCCTGAGGAGGTGCCGACATGTCCATCTTACACTGTGATGCTTTTACGATTAACGACGTTTTACATCCTGATCGGTTACGCGTGCGTTTCTGGGCCAAAGTCAAGAAAACTGACGGCTGTTGGCTTTGGACAGCAAGTCGCAGGCCCGAAGGATATGGAATGGTCGGCGTTCAGTTCTATGTATCTGACGCACAAGGCGTTAGGATGAAAGATCGTCCATTGCCAGCACACCGCGTAGCGTTTTTGCTTGAGTACGGCGCATTGCCTCAAGACTTGCTTGTGTGTCACCATTGCGACAACCGCCTATGTGTACGTCCATCACATTTATTTTTAGGGACGCATGCTGACAATACGCGCGATGCAAATCTTAAAGGACGACTGGCTCATGGTGATCGCCATCACTCGAAACAACCTAACAACAACATCCATCGCGGCGCCAATCATCCCTTAATCCTGCACCCAGAGTGGATCATTCGTGGTTCCCGACACCCCATGGCCGTTCTTACGGAGGATCAGGTGCGTGATATTAGACGCAAATATGCAGAAGATGGTCATTCTTACGTGTCATTGTCTCTTGAATACGGGGTATCTAGGGGTATGATTGGTCTCATCGTAAGGCGTTGCAATTGGACACACATTTAACCCAGAGATTGACGATAGAAACGCTTGCCATGTCTACCCTTCTTGCGCTATAGCTGGTGACGTTGGTCGTGGTGTGCCCTTGCGCGCGTAGAGGCGCACGATAGCGACGGCGGCGCTTGTGGTAACACCCTGTTGCATATTGGCACGGTCAAGCGCATCGGCCACGCTAGACGTTCGTCCGAACGCGTCAGCCGCAGTGGCAAGGATAGTCAAGACGGCATCGAAGTGCGGGTCGGCGTAGGCATCGCTGGGGTCGTCGTAGGTCTGCGTGGTCATGTGATTGCCTCCAGGGCGCCAGGCGCGATCAGGGGTCGGAGGGGCATGGTCGTGTTCCTCTCTCGCTAGCGAATGTTGGTCGTCAACAAATACCCGGTGTAGTAGGTCCCATGGGCGCCGTAGCCTACGAACGACCACTTCTCACCGTTGGCTATCTTTGTCTGGTCACTGACTTGGATGCGCGCGCCGGGCGCGAGCATGACGAGCGCGCGGCTCCCGTGGTCGGGCGCCGGCTTCAAGGCACATCCCTTGATCGCGTAGTGATTGACCCTGCCGGGGGGAGGCGTGATAGGCGTTTGCGTCACCGGCGGCGTCACGGGAGGCACGGTAACGGGAGGCACGACGACGGGCGGGGTCGCGATGGGCGCGGGCTTGCCGAGCGCCATGAGGCCCGCGAGGTCGCGTTGAATCACGGACAAATCAACGACATCAGGAATGGACGGGTAGCGCGCGTTGCTCGTCTGCTGCCAAATTACATATTCGCGCCAGGGCACCGGGCACGGCGGCCATTGCACATTGCCCTGGCTGTCGTAGAGCGCCTGGTAGGACGCTAGCCAGAGATTGAGGTTGGCGAGTGCGGCGCCCTGTAGGTGGTTGGCGATGAACCATGGGTAGGAATAGACGCCACTGAAGAAACCGATGTGACGCGTGATGTAGTCGGCGTAGGTCAGGGCGTAGTCGGTCAGGTCGCCGTTCCCTACTTCGAGGTCCTGCCAGACGCTATCTGATGTGTCGAGCGGCGGGAGGTTTTCGAGCAGGTAGTAGGCTTCATCTTCGGCGCGTAGCCCCAGGTCCTGACGAGAGAAGCCGTACGCGCCCACGAGCAGGCCCGCATCTTTCGCCCGCATCCAGTTATTGTAAAATGTTGGGTCTCGATAGCCGGTGCCTTCCACCGCTTTCGCCAGGATGCCTGAAACCCCATTAGCTTTAAGTAGCTTGAAGTCAACATTAGGCCCTTGCAGATTGGAGATGTCTAAGACGATGAGCATGTGGGTTTACCTTTCCGTTGGGGGTGGGCGTTTTCAGTAGTGCTCGTGGCCATACGTCGCCGTGGCTTGTTGATGTGGGTTGATCGTCCAGAGGCACCCGCCGACCGGGCCTACCGTCCAGCAACCATTGATGCCCGCCCCGCCACGTTCCCAGTCATTCCAGGCGGCGTAGGCTAACGCCAGGAGGACGAGGAGCACGAGGGCGACGATGAGGGCGCGGGCGCGGTGTTGGGCCTGGGTCATAACGATGCCGGCCTCAGTTGGTGATGTACCCACGGCTAAAGGCGGTGGGCTTCCTGGCAGGTCCCTGTGATGGCCGCGAGAGCATCCATCGGCACGTAGCGCCTTTTATCGGCGTGGAGCGTCTTGCGCTCCGCCATCTCCATGCCCATCGTGCTTTCGCTGATGCGGACGGCACGACCGTAGACGCGCTGTAGCGCGCTGTAGACGGCGTAGCGCGTCTGACGATCTAGCGGGGGGATAGGAACATGCGCGGTTATGAGATGCGCCAGCGCGGCGTCTAGCGCCGCATCCAGAGGGTTGTAGCCACCATCGCCCCAGGCCGCGAGACAAAAGCCCGTACTGCCGTGCGTCCGGCCCAGCAACACCTGCGCGTCGATATTCGCCCGCGCCCGTTGGCAGCGTTCGGCCACGGAGAGGCGCGTGTCGTGCCCGTGCGTAGAGGCGGTGACCCACGTCTCGATACCGATGCTATGCAGGGCTGAAAGGTGGATGGCGTCGTCGTCGGAGAGTGGCGCATAGAACCACGACGCGACGATAGAGGAGCGCGGCACGTCGCACACAAGCGCGGGGTGTTGTGCCAAGATGTCATCCCACAGGATCATCTTTTTGCCGTGCTGATAGGCGATAGCCTGCATGGCATGCAGATGATGGGCGTAGAGGTCGATGGCCGCGACCGTGCCGCGCATGGTGCGTGGCTGATAGTCTAGCGGGGGCAGGTAGCCCATGGCAACCGCATGACTGTAGCGGTCGCTCGGCAGCAGGTCGGTCGGCTCATCCATACACGCGTGGACATAGGGGCCAGAATAACAGGCTAGTATATCGGCGTACAGGCGCCCCAACAGGTCGTAGGTTTCAGGGCACGGCTTGATGGACCAGCGCTCATCCGACAACGCGAGATGTGACCAATCGGGATGCGATACAAGCGCGGTCATGTGCCCGAGCGACTGAATGGCAGGGATGATCGTCAGTCCACGCGCCGTACAGTAAGCGTCGATAGCGCGGAGGGTGTTGGGCGTTAGCGTGGGGTAGTCGGGATCAAGCGCCGGCCATGCCTCACTGGACCAGGATTGTGGCTCTAGGTAGAGGCAAATCGCGGTCATGTTGGCCGCTACTAATCGGTCGATCAACGCCTTGAACTGGTCCAGGGTGGGCATCACACCACGGCTGACATCGAGCAGCAGGGCACGAGTCGTGAAAGGTTCGAGGAGCATAGCGAACCTCGTCCGTGGTAAGTGTCATGGCTACACGAAGGCGCTGAAGGCGTGTATCATTGTCGTCGGGCTAGAGATGCGAGTGGTCGGGGTCGGGAGTAGGGCGTACATCGTTGCCTTGCGGCGCGATAAACCAATCGGGCGCGTCGCATCCCCACCCACGGATAGCAAGAACGCCGTCCAAACGGGCGGGGTCTACGTTGTCGATATGCACGCCCGGTAGCACATCAAACCCGGCTACCTTAAGAGTCCAGACCACCAGAGCGCTACAGAAAAGCTCCGCGCGTCTTATGTAAAATAGACTGGGCCTTTTCAGGAGCATGAACAGCAAAACGAGCACAAGCCCTATCCAATCATAGGGCCGGTTCAGATGCCTCTCGGCCTCATCCCATATGCGCCGTATCTGCTCGTTAGTCCCAGGCACGCAATACCAGCGGAGACACTGACCGCGCTTCTCGTCCATCGTGAACAGATGCACGCCCTTATGGGGCACAGCCTCGATGGCGTAGACGTTGCCGCTTGGTTCGCGCAACACGAGGAACGCATGTGTCGCGGTCGGCTTGATGGCGGCATGTCCCAACCGGCGGGACATGGCCCCGATGATAGGATCGCCCGGCCATTGTGTGTTGGCCGATATAACGACCCACAACGTCAACTCAGTAGGGGTCGATTGTATGTCCATGGGCGTCCTTGTATTCCTTGTCGGGAGCGCCCCAACAGTCTTGCAAGCCGATAGGGTCTATCGGTCCCTTGCCGTTGACATACACACAAAGCGTGTGGTGCGTTCCAGGGCGCACCGTGACAACGACAGGGCCAGCGGTAGGCATAGGCATAGGCGCGTAGATGATGTGCGTCACGATGCGTGTGATGACGCGTGGGGGCGTCGTGGGGCAGGGGCGTTGCGCGATGCGCTGGCCTAGCCAGATGCCGGCCATGATCGCCGTCCAGGCCAGGACGGCGAGTGCGATAGGTTTGATGGCGCGTTGGGTCATGGTTCCACCGAATCAGTCGCGCGCCCTACGCCCCATAGCTTGTATTTCTTCAATGGTTGCCGTCGTTCCTCGCTGAGAGGTTCCGTTGCCAGCGCGGTATAATCGCCAACAATATGCGCGCTCGGCTCGGTAAAGGCATACACCCTGATGCCCGCTTGCCGTAAACGCATCGCGGCACGTTGTAGCGCATCGTCGTCGCGGACTTCAAGCAAGCAAATGTGGACTAGCCCTTCGGTGCGCGGGCACACCCAGGCCATCTCCATAGCGGCATGTGACGCTTGGATGATCTGGTCTGTGGGCGTGAGGTCCGCACGCCAGAGAATGTAGACGCGATGTGTTGGCATCGTTTCAGCATTAGTGCAATTACTCATGATTCACCACACCCAATCGACACTAACGTAGGGGAAATTGTGATAGTAGCCCGTGCGGATCATCTGCTTGCAGCGGTGACGATAGCGGCGGTTGGCGACGCGCACGACAAAACGATGCGCCCTCGTTGACGACCATCCATCAACCCAATCCCACTCGCCTGTTGAAGAGTAATACGCCTTGATGTAGTTCTTGCGCTGTGGGCGATGCGGCTTCCACCATTTAGGGTGGCATGTTCGTTCCATGCCGATGCCCGAATGATGGCGTACCGGCCAGCGACGTTCGCCGCCGTGCCAATAGCCGTAAGCACGCGAATCCGATTCCGTATCCATAGACCCTCTAGATGCGAGCTAGGCATCTAGAGAGCGTCGAGAAACAGTCCTTCGCTGAACATTGCTAGTCTCCCATCGCTTTGACAGCGAGGTAGTATCCTTCATACTCCGTGCTCATTGGCGCGAAATACAAACCAATGGCGGCAAGCGCTGTGTCCACCGCCTTCACGGCTTGCTTGTTATACGCGCGTTTGAGATAGCCACGCTCGGTGTTGAGGGTATTGTAGTAGTCGGTGAGACGGTCGGCCTGCTCAGGGGTGATATGCAGCGTGCCGCTATAACCAACGTCTGACATTGTTAGTCCCCCAACGCGTCCGCGATTTTCCTGTAAATCGCCTTGCGGATAGCGTCCCTGTCGAGGTCAAGGCCCAAGGCGTCGGCGCTCGCCTGTAGCCGTGCGGCGGCAGCGGCGATCTCGTAGCAGGCGCGGGCTAGCGTGTCCTCCGGCCTCTCAGCGAGCGTGGGAGCGGCATTGGCCGTCGTGGTGATGGTCAGGGGTTGGAGAGGCGTCGGGATGGCCGGATAGGGGTAGGTGGGATGTGGCGTGGGCCACGGATAGTCACCGATGTGGTGCAGCGGCTCAATGGATGACGGTGAGGGGCGATAGGTGGGGCGATAGGGCCAGTCCGCGTTCCCCTCACTGTAGATAGCGGAGTAGGTCGTGTTGGGGTCGAGGGGTGGCCCGAAGATAGGGGCGTGAGTGTGATCGTAGAGCATGGGGAATCCTAACGCTAGTAAAACAAATTAGCGAGGTGCAGGGCAAGAGCAACGCCCATTGTGGCAAGCCACGCAATGAGGGCAATGGCTTCACCTTTGAGATGTTGGTCCATCCAGCGACCTTTCTTGCACGAGGTCCAGCACCTTGTCAGCCCATTCGCGGTCCTGGTCTTTCTCAGCCTCGGTCAGGTCCGCGTAGGGCAACGCGATGAGACGCTGCCAGCGCGCTAGGCGTGCGGGCGTAATGGCCTCGGTCTTGGCGATGTCAGCGGCCCATAGCGCCCACTGGTCGTGCTCTAGTGCGGCTAATTCTTCGCGTAGGTCCATGCGAGAAGCATCCTTGGTAGGCGGTGAAATAGGCGTGGGGAGGGGCGAAAATGGTATAATTAGGGTGGCCCTTGAGACAGAGGTTCGATTCCTCTACCCGCCGTTTTTCGGGGCGGGTTGGTCTAAGCGGGATGCTATAAACCCCGTGCAAGCGGGACAAATGCCCCAATGGATACGACGCGAGGGCGTATAAATACAAGCGGCGCTGGCCGGAAGGTCGAAGTTCCAGACAGCGCCTAGACCACAAGCGAAAGGTTGAGTTCCGCTATGGCTTACTCTCAGTCTACCCAATTAGCATTTCCTCCTGTATCTTTGCTACCCCGTCAGCAGCGCGCGCGTCAACGAGTGCGAACTAGCGATGTCTACTATATCTATGCACTTACCGACCCTCGCACCGATGAGGTGCGCTATATCGGGCGCGCCAATAATCCCGATTCCCGTCTAAGGTCTCACGTAGGGCGCAGCTCATTAAAGCGTAATACGCCTAAAAACCGATGGCTCGGAGAAGTCCTTGCTATTGGGGCGCTGCCAGGAGTGCGGATTCTAGAAGAAACCACCGCTGCCTTATCGTTTGAGCGCGAGCATTTACAGATCATTGCCCACCATGAACAAGGTTGTAAACTGACCAATCGAATTGCCATTGCCGCTGGTAATGGCCAAATACGTATGCACCAACCATCTGACTCACTGCTTTGCCTAGACAAGGTGTATAGCTTGGAGCAGACAATAGCGCGCTTCTGGTCTTACGTTGAAAAGAGTGAGGGGTGTTGGCTATGGAAAGGCGGCACTGCGGAGGGACGTTACGGCCTTTTTCACGTCACGCATAATGGGCGTAAAAGGCAGATATATGCCCAGCGTTTTTCGCTGCTCTTGAAAGTAAAAACCTTAACCCCTGACATTCTTGCGCGGCACACATGCGACAATGGTCTATGCGTCAGACCTGACCATCTTATCGGTGGGACGCACGCGGATAATGTCCAAGACATGTACAGTCGGGGACGTGCTAGTCTCAAACGAGCACGAGGCGTTGACCACGGCAACGCGGTGCTAACTGAAGAAATAGTCGGCAGTATGCGAACCGCTTATCGAAATGGTACTCGCAAAGCAGAAATGGCGATTCTTTACGGCGTAAGTTTAGGAACCGTTAAGAAAGCTATATCAGGTGAATGGTGGCAGCATGTAGCCGAGCCACCGTGTACGGCTCTGCGGCGGGGTAGCACCAAATTAACCGATGCGATGGTGGTTAGCATTAGGACGGAATATGATGCAGGGGCGTCAACTGAATCGCTTGCTAGCCAGTATAACGTTCATCGCAACAATATCCGCCTAATTGTTACTAGTAAAACATGGAACCACTTGCCCCCTTGTGAAAACATGGGTATTGCAAGAGAAAGCGATAGACGACCTATCGCAAAATTGACAGCGGATCAAGTGCGTGACTTTAGAAGTCGCTGTGCAAATGGCGAGAAAGCGGATGAGGTAGGGGTTTGCTACGGGTTATCTCGTTCGGCCTCATACGCGATTGCTGCTGGCAAGACTTACGCACGCGTCAAATAGCGTCGCGTACTCTAGGGCATGTCGTCTGATGGGACTGTTGGCACTGGCACTGCCACACCCTGAGTGGTTGGTAGCGCCGCAATCTGCGCGGCTTCTTGTGGCGTGGGTGGCGTGTACCCTGTCAAGTCGTAGTTGTCAAGCAGAAGATGCTGCACGGACCATACACTATAAGTTATACTATGAATACCTACTGCGCTATGTCTATGATGCACGTCGCAAAGTATCCATAAATTGAGTTCATCGCCGTGTATAAATGCGACCATCTCATCTTGCGTAAAGTCATGCCCGAACTTTGCCTCGTCGCCTGTGTGTTTGAGTAGACCAGGCACGATATGCTTGTTGAACTTGGCGACATCAATAGCGTTCGCTAGCGAATCCTCCACAATTCTGTGGTGCGACTCTAATTGTTTCGCTCCCCAAGGATTGATCTTGGAGTCATTGCGACGCGCTGGGTCTTGCAAGTCGCTGTTGCGCACGCCGCAAACAAGGCAAGGTCTATCTAACTCCACAACAAGGCGATGGTGGCTTTTGTTGTACAAAGCCGTCGCTTTACGAGGCGGATGTGGAGGATATAAAGCCGTTTCGCGGAGCGTCCTGATAAGTTTCGAGCCGTGTTCTGCCATTACTCTCTCCCCTTACATATAGCCATACGGCTGCGCGTCAAACGTCTTGCCGCTTACCACCCACCGCTCACGATCCACCACACGCACACCAGCGCCCCTATCACAGCCACCGCCATCATCACCGTGCCGATTTGCCCCGCGTGCGCCCGCAGCCACAGCGACAGGCGCCTGTCAGGGCGCGACGCCAGCCCAGTGGGGTCGGCGCGTTCCTGCGCTACCTCGTCAGGCGTCATGGCACATCCACCTTGTCAGCTTTGCCCGGCATAAGCATCTTCGCTACCTCCAACTCAGGCGCGGCCAAAAGCACAAGAAGCGCGCTAGCAAGTTTGAGCGCGGTCTGGTACGTTTCCTCGCTGTAGCCCTGTGTGCCCGGCGAAAAGGCCGTCCGGTCGAGCATGCGGCGGAGTTCAGTTTCCGTCAGGTACACGGGCGTCATGGTCGCTGGCTGTTTGTGGTCGTGCATTGTCGCGCCTGTTCCGTTAGACGTTGGATATGCGGTGGGTCGTCGGGCCTGTCGCGCGGTCGGGGCTATCGCCTGTCACGGCGGCGGTAGTGTGGCCGCGCGCGTCGATGCACGGCGGTGCGCCTCCTCGGTGCGCCGAGGAGGCGCACCGCCGTGACACCTGGACGGCATGGACCAGCCCCGCCGAGGCGCGTGCCTCGGCGCGACGGTCTTTGGTCACTTGCCCCAGAGGGACACTTGCTCCGTCAGGGATGCGGCGGTGAATGTGCCGGTGAACACATAGTTCCACCGCAACGTGTTGGTGAAGCAGACGTTGTTGGTTAGACCGGCGCCAACACTCGTTGATGGGTAGCTGGCGACACCCGCGTTCGCGGTGATCGGCCCCGAGTTCCAGATTTGCGTCCAGCGCCCACCGGCGTCCTGGTGCTCCAGGTTGAGTTGGACCTGACCCGCCGGCGTCCCATTAGTGGCAAAGGTCAACGGGCCGAGCACGCCCGAGAGGCCCAGTTCGGTCGGGTTGAACCCCGCCGGGAACGCGATGGGCACGAAGACCTGCTGGTAGACCGTCGTGCCGCCCGTGGCGAGACGCGCGGAGGGCGCGGACTCCGTGTAAATTGGGGTGTACACCTTGCCAATCGTGACAACATCGACCGAGGTGAGCGGGCTGATGGTTGCCTTGATCACCGAGGGCGACGCCGCCGACGCGCGCAGCATCGTCGCGAGGCTGTCCGTGCCGTTGTAACTTTGGACGCGGACCCGCACCTGCGCGTAGCCTGCCGCGCCCCCATGGACCGCCACCGGCGCCCCGGCGAGCGTCAGCGCCGCCACCGGGCCGTCCTGCGGCCCGCCCAGTTGCGTCGGGTTCACCGGGAACCACGCCGTCGTCAGCGGGTTGGGGTCCAGCGTGGCGTCGAAGGCCACGCTCGTCGCCACGCTCGTCGCCGCCGCGAGCGGCCCTGCCCCCGTCGTGATCGGCGGGGTCCCCAGCACGTACGCCGTGCCGATGGCAGTGGGACTGCCCGCCGCCTGCTGTCGCGTGTACGTCACGCCCCCCGGCTGCGTGGTGTACACGTAGTAGCCCGTGGCGTTGCTCGACGGCGGGGGTGACGGAAGGGTGAGGGTGTTCGCGCCGCTACTGTTGAGCGCCGGCGACACGACACCCAGTGCGGCGTCCGCCGTCGCGTCGGTATACACCGTGGTCGTGTTGTTGGCGAGCGTCGCCAACAGATAAAGGGGTGTGGTGGTCCCCGCTTTGGAGCGGTAGACCTTGCGCGCGGTCGTGCCAGCCGCGCCGGTCGGGATGGCTGAGAGCGCCACCGTCTGCGCCTCGGTCGTGTTCGCCGCAGGTGACGCCGCGCCCAGCGCCGCGTCGGCCATCGTATCGGTGTACACAGCGGTTGTGTTGTCGGTGAGGGTCGCCACCAGGTACAGCGGTGTGGTGGTGCCTGCTTTCGACCGATACACCTTGCGCGCGGTGGTCGCGGCGGGGCCGGTGGGAATGGCCGTGAGCGCCACCGTCTGCGTGTTCGTGGTGTTCACGGTTGGTGGCGCCGCGCCCGTCGTGGTCGGGGGCGCGGTCAACGTGAACGCCGTGCCGAGCGCGGTCGGACTCCCGGCGGCCTGTTGCCGCGTATACGTCGTGCCATTGGCCTGCGTCACATAGGCATAGTAGCCCGTGGCGTTGCCGCTGGCGGCGGGCGCGGGCACGGTGATCGTACTGGTGGTCGTGGTCGGGGTGATTGAGGCGGATGCCGATGCCACCGTTTCACCCGCCGCGTTGACGTAGGTCACCTCAATGGCATAGGGCAGATACGCGGTGGTCGTGGTCGGGATAGCGGCGCCGGTCGTGGTCGGAGGCGCGGTCAAGGTGTAGGCGGTCCCCAGCGCGGTCGGCGATCCCGCCACCTGTTGCCGCGTGCCGGACCCCGCCGCGCCGCCCGCCGCGCCCACGTAGGCGTAGTAGGCGGTGGCGTTGCCGCTCGCCGCCGGGGCCGGGACCGTAATGGTTGAGGTCGTGCCCGTGGTTGTCACGCTGCCGTTAGCCGAGCCGACCGTTTCGCCGGCGGGGTTGACGTAGGTGACGGCCACGGGATAGGTGCCCGCCGCCACCGTGCCTCCCGTGGTGGCGGTCGTCGGCGCGGGGGCGGCGGGGGCGGCGAGCGCGGCCCCGACCGTGCCGCCCGTGGTGGCGGTCGTCGGCACGGGCGGCACGGTGGCGGCGAGCGCGGCGATGGTCGTCACGGCGGCTGAGACGGTTCCACTCGGCGTTTCGCCCGCCGCATTGACCAGCGTGGCGGCATAGACGTGCGCGCCCGCGTCCACCGCGCCGCCTGGCATGGCCGCGCCCACGGTCGGGGCGGTCGTCGGCGCGGGGATGGATGCGTAGGCCGTCGCGGCGGTGGAGACGGTCCCTGCCGTGGTCTCGCCGATGGCGTTAACCAGTGTCGCCGCATAGACGTGCGTGCCCGCGTCCACCGCGCCATTTGCTGTCGCTGCGCCCACGGTCGGGGCCGTCGTCGGCGCGGGCACGGGGGCGGGCACCGTGATGGAGGTCGCAGGCGAGGGCGTGGTCTCACCGGTCGTGTTGATGTAGGATACTTCCAACCCATAGACACCGGGCGCGACCGTGCCGCCGACGACGTAGGTCACGGCAGGCGCGGGCGCGGCGACGGGCGCGACCATCGGGGGCGCGATGGCGCCGCCGACGTAAGCATCCCAACTGGCCTGTCCCGACCCCAGCGGCAAGGCCAGCGCGCTGCTAGGAATAGCCGCTGTGGGGGACGTGGGGGACGCCTGAGATGCCGCCAACGCGGCCGTGGCCGCGAGGTCGGGCGGCGTCGTGGCGACCGCGACCGTCCGCACGATGGGCGACGCCGCCGACGCCCGTAGCGTGACCGCCACCTGGTCCGTTCCGTTGTAGGTCACCACCCTGATGCGCACCTGCGCGTATCCACCCGCGCCGCCATGCACCGTCGCCGTCGCATGGGGCGCGGGGGTCAGGGTGAACGTCGGAGAAGCCGATGCCATACCCAGCGGGATGGCAGGGACGGCGAACCACGCCGTTGTCGCCGGGTTGGGGTCGAGCGTACCGTCGAACGCCACACTCGTCACGACCGTGGTCGCGACCGTGAGCGGCGCCGCGCCGGTCGTCGTCGGGGGCGCCGTCAACGTCAGCGGCGACCCGATAGCGGTGGGTGATCCCGCCGCCTGCTGCCCCGTGTAGGTCACGCCCCCCGGCTGCGTCACATAGGCGTACCATCCCGTCGCGTTGCTCGACGGCGGGGGTGAGGGGAGGGTGAGGGTGTTTGCGCCGCTACTGTTCACGGACGGTGATGCCCCGCCCAAGGAGGCGTCTGCCGTCGTGTCGGTATAGGTGACGGTCGTATTATCGGCGAGGGTCGCTACCAGATAGAGGGGCGTGGTGGTTCCGACCTTGGAGCGGTACAGCTTGCGCCCGGTTGTGCCGGCGGGGCCGCTAGGGATGGCCGTGAGCGCCACCGTCTGCGCCTCGGTCGTATTTGCGACCGGCGACACGACACCCAGCGCGGCGTCCGCCGTGGCGTCCGTATACACAGCGGTTGTGTTGTCGGTGAGGGTCGCCACCAGGTACAGCGGTGTGGTGGTGCCTGCTTTCGACCGATACACCTTGCGCGCGGTCGTGCCAGCCGCGCCGGTCGGGATGGCCGTCAGCGGCACGGTCTGCGCCTCGGTCGTGTTCGCTACGGGCGACACGACGCCCAGCGCCGCGTCCGCCATCGTATCGGTATAGGTGACGGTCGTATTATCGGCGAGGGTTGCCACCAGATAGAGGGGCGTCGTCGTGCCCGCTTTCGAGCGGTACAGTTTGCGCGCGGTCGTGCCGGCGGGGCCGGTCGGCAGGGCCGCGAGGGGGACAGTCTGTGCGTTGGTGGTGTTCACGGTTGGCGGCGTGTTCCCCTGCGGGACGGCGCCCGTGTCGGTGTAGGACGTCGTCGTGTCGTCGGCGATGATCGCGATCAACCCGTAGAGACCGCCGGCCGTGGCGCGGTAAATCCTGCGCGCGCTGCTCCCCACGGGCGCGGTCGGAATGGCCGAGAGCGTGACGGAGTTGGTCGCGCCCGCCCCCGTCGTCACACTGGTCGAGGCGGGGCCAACGGTGGTTTCCCCGATGCTGTTTTCAACCGTGATGGCGTAGGTGTAGGCGGTGGCCGGCGCCAACCCCGCGCCACCCGTCGTGGCCGTCGCCACGGTGGGCGCGGGGGCAGGCGTCGTGAGGGGGGCGAACGTCGTCACGGTGGCCGAGACTGTGCTGAGCGTCGTTTCACCAGCGGGGTTGGTGAACGTGGCGGCATAGACGTGCGCGCCCGCGTCCACCGCGCCGCCTGGCATGGCCGCGCCCACGGTCGGGGCGGTCGTGGGGGCCGCGATGGACGCGTAGGCCGTCACGGCGGTGGAGACGGTCCCTGCCGTGGTCTCGCCCGCAGGGTTCACCAGCGTCACGGCATAGACATGCGCGCCGGCATCGACCAGGCCGCCTGGCGTCGGTGCGGCCACGGTCGGGGCCGTCGCGGGGGCCGCGATGGACGCGTAGGCCGTCACGGCGGTGGAAACCGTGCCTGCCGTGGTCTCGCCAATGGGGGTGAGGACGGTCACGGCATAGACATGCGCGCCGGCATCGACCAGGCCGCCTGGCGTCGGTGCGGCCACGGTCGGGGCCGTCGCGGGCGCCGGAGTGGGGGGGGGCACCGTCAGCGCCAGCGCGGGACTGGGCAGCGTTTCGCCGGTGCTGTTAATGTAGGACACCTGCACCCCGTAGACGCCTGCCGCGACCGTATTGCCCGTTCCATAGGACAGCGCAGGCGCGGGGGCGGCGGTGGGCGCGACCAGTGAGGGTGCGATGGTCCCGCCGATGGATGCGTCCCAACTGGATTGGCCGTTGCCCAGGGGGAGGACAAGGGTGCTCGCGGGGGGGGCGCTATCAGGGGGTCCACCCACCGTGGGGGTGATGTACGCCGCCGAGAGGGTGGCGAAGGTTGCCCCATCGGCGGGGAGCGTCGTGATCTGTGCCTTCTGCTGGCCGTCAGTCAGCGTGAGGTCCTGCGCCGCCCCGGTGGGTAGGGGCAACGCCGCCACGGTGACGGGTTGGGCGACCAGCGGCAACCCGGTCGTCGGGTCCATCAGTACGACGGCCGGGACCGTCCGTCCGTCGTTCGGCGTATTCGTGCCGCCGACGAGATAGGACGCCGGTATCGTGGTCGTCGTCGAAGTGGGGGTCGTCGTGGTCCCTGCCATAATTTAATCTCTCCTGGACGCGATGGGCGTGCGGGCCACGGGCGTATGGGCCACGGGCGTTGGGGCTGTGGCCGTTCAGACCACGGAGGCGACGGCGATGCGGATGGTGTCGCCGCCCGCGACGGGGCACGGTTTGCCGGGACGGCGCGCGTACTCTACCGCCACGCGGTCATCGGCGGTCAGGGCCGTGTCGCGTTCGGCGACGATGGACCAGACAGGCATCCCCTCGGCGGTCATCGTCGCGGCGACGGACACGACCGTGGCGGCCTGTGTCGTGGTCGCGGGGACGATGGTCGTCGGCGTGAAATAGAGCAAATCGCCCATCGCGCTAGTCGTGCGCGGGGTCGGTGGGCGGCAGGCCCGGATCCTCGATGAGGATAGTCTTGTCGGTCGGCGGGGTGGCCGACAGGGGCACCGTTGCGACGGACGTGATGAGCGCGTCGGCAGGGAGCGGTGACGCGCTTAGTGTGGCGGGTGGCGCGACCGGGGTCACTTTCCCGCGCGACACGCGCACGGTTGGCGCGGGGGGCGCTGTATCCACGATGGGCGTTCTTTCGACGGATACGCGTGCGGAGACGGTGTGTGTAGTCGGGGCGGTCAACGGCGTTGCAGACGCGCTCAGGGCCGTGCGCACCATGGCGAACACCTGGTTGGCCACATCCTGCAAGCCCATCTCCACGACATTGGTTGCCGTGGACGCGGCGACATCGCGCGCGGTGATGGTGGCGGTGTCGGTCGCCACGTCGTGGGCCGTCGCTGTCGCGGCATCCGTGGCCTGAGCCATGATCCCGTCGATATCCACCGACGGCGCGGGGACACCGCGCGCGAGAAGCGCCGGGGCAGGGCCGCTGGTCGTCGGCGAGGTCGTGCTCGATGCCGCCGTGTTTTGCCCGTCCGGCGTCGGTATCCACGAACCAGACACAAGGTGGTAGGTCGCGATGCTCATCAGTCCGATGACGCCGCCATTGAGGAGTGCGAGCACGACAAGCGCCGCGCCCCAGGACACGTTCGTCGCCAGGCTCACGCCCAGATAGAGCAGTATCCCGAAAAGGATGGCGAGTAGGCGGATGAGGGGGTCGTGGCGCGGGTTGTTAGGTTTGATGGACACCTCGATCCATGGTTTGACCAGCGATACGACGATTGCCACGACCAAGGCGCCGGCCAGCGGGTCGCGCAAAAATATGGATAGGTTGGTGATGAACTGCATGCGATATCCCCTCTCTCATTGTCGGACGCGCCGCGTGGGACTCCCATTCACGGGGTCGAAACTGGTGACGGTGGTCGAGAGCGGCGTCACCAGGTCCGCCCTCGTGTACTGGACGGTCTGCTGATTGGGCAACGGCGCGTTCTGCTGCACGGTGTAGTTGCCGGTAATGAACGCTACGACCAGTTGGAGCGCGACCCGGAGCGTGAGCGCGCCGTCGAGGCTGTCGAACTCGGGCAACGCCGCGCGCACCGCCGCGGGGAACGGCGTGGCGTATTCCTCCCCACTCAGCGTGTAGTTATTCTTGTCCCCTGTCGAGAAGTCGACCGCGATGTGGCGATCGGACGTGGCAATGCCAGGCAGCGCGGACAGGTCGAGGACCCCGGCGCCGATGTCACCGCCAACCGTCGTCGTGTCGTAGGAGAGCGAGAACTGGCCGTTGGTCAAGTTGATGATCGTCGGTTGCGGCGTGATGGCCGTCCCGTCGAGCGTGCTCGCGAACGAGAGCCACGCAGGCAACGCTGGCGCGTAGGCCACGCCAACCAACGACGGGGCGAACACCGTCCTGAAGATGAGTGCCATGGCGCTATGCGCCCCCCTTTCCCTCTTGGTCCTGGCGCGTCACGCGCCGAGCGTGAACGGTTGCGGCGTGGAGTCGGCGAGGGACCCGCCCCCGCGCGCGGCGAGGTGCGCGACGACGCTATAACCACCCGATGGGGCGGTTGATGGAACGGCCCAGGTGAACACGACGAAGGTGGGACGGCCCGCCCGTAGGAACAACGGCGCGCGATACGGCGTCAGCGTCGCAACGGTCGTCGCTCCCGTGGCAAGGGTGATGGTGACGAGGGGACGCGCCAGGAAAGCGCTGGAGCGGATGGTTGCCGCGATGACCAGTGTCGCCCCTGTCGCCCCCCGCGCCACGGTGGAGGGGACGAAGACCAGCGTTACACTGTAGGGCGTCGGCGTGGCCGCCGGCCCGCCGGGTGTCGCCGTCGGGATGGGCGCAGCCGTATTCGTGGCGGCGGGCAGCGCGGGCGGCGTACTGGTCGCGGTCGGGATGGGCGTCGCGGTCGGGATGGGTGGCGCGGTCGGGATGGGTGGCGCGGTCGGTAACGAGGTAGTGGCGGCGGTCGCCGTCGGGATGGGCGCAGCCGTATTCGTGGCGGCGGGCAGCGCGGGCGGCGTACTGGTCGCGGTGCTGGTCGCGGTCGGCGCGCCCCCGATCACCGATGCCGCCACCATATACATATTGTTGTTCGTGGGGAGCGTGATGCTTGAAATACCAGCGGTTAGTGGTCCCACCTGCGCGTTGTACAAGGTCGGCTTGTTGTTGGGGTCGGTCGTGCCGTTGGTGTTGACGCGGTACGCGCTCTGCACGACCTGATTGGTCGTGCCTCCCTGTATCCAGTCCGGCAACCCGAGCGGGAAGGAGCCCGTCGTGCCGTTGGTGTACTGCACGGTCACGTTCCCCGTTTGCGTGCCCGTCACCCCGAAGCCGATGATGGAGAGGGATGTGCCCGTCATCTGTCCGCCCAGATTGATCGTCTGCCCCGCCATGCGGATCACGTCGTTCCCCGTCGTCGGGCCGGTCGTGTAGGTATTGCCGCCGGTCGTCAGCGTGCTATTTCCGCTGTAGCCAGCCGTCGCTAGCGCGTTTGACGAGAGGTTGGAGCAGCAGCCATCAACGCTGTTCGCAGTTGTAAACGTCGTTCCATCCGCGACGATGCCGGGGAAGTTGTAGACCCCAGCGAGCGGGACCTGATTGCTCGGCGCGGGCGCGGTCGTCGGCGTCGGCGTTGGCGTACTCGCGCCGCCGCTCGGTTGCAGCACTAGCGTCTCCATCGTGTAGGGAGCGACGGTGACATTCATGCCCTGCACGGCGGGGGCCGTCCCGGTGACAATGCCCGCCGCATAGTTGGCCGTGGACGCCTGGGCCTGCCCGTAGGAGTAGGTCGCGGCCGTCCCCACCGGCGTAAAGCCCGCGATGTTGAGCGCGGCGGTATGGCTGTTGGACGGATCTTCATTAATCAAGAGGATACCCATCGTCCCGTCGCCGCGTTTGGCCGCATGGATCACGAGCGACGCGAGGGGGCTTGTGGCCTGGACCAAACTATCGCCCGGCGACGCCATTAGCGCGTCCAGACGCATCCCGTACCACGACGGAAACGGTGTGTTCGCAGTCGGTTCACCTGAACTACCCGCCGACAGCGTGCCCAGGTCGGAGTAGTTGCCCGCACTAACCGTGACGCCCGTGGGCGCGGGGTGATTGGCGTTGGATCCGTTGTGCAGGTCCCACCAGGACACGTTGGCCGCGCCATTCTCTAGCCAGGTCGGGAATTGGTCGGCGGCGAACAGGCCGTCCACAATCGACACCCGCTGCGGACTGTCCTCATTGGAGTTGGACTCGCCTATGAAAACCTTGATCTGACTGGCCCGACTGGGGCAATAGGTGTTCAACTCATTCTTGAGTTCGGTCATCATGCCGGCCGGCCCTTGGAACGACGAAGGCGTGGCGCCACCCTTGTTCTGACTGGCAGGGTCGTAGCCATGGACAGACCCGAGGAGTTGCGCGTCGGTGCCCGTGGTCTGGTTGATCGGATACCAGTGCGCGTCGATGAAGCCGATGTTGTTGCAGGCATTGGCGATGACCGTATTGTTCCAGTCTAATCCGGTTGGTCCGACGCCGGGGTTGGCCGCGCCGTTGCCGCCGGTAAGGTACTGGTTGGTCCCCGCGCCCCACGGGTAGTAGCCGGGAACCTCCAGCGACGCGCCGATCAGAATAGAGGGGTCAACCGCCTTCATCGCCGCCGCGTTCGTGTTGAGGTCGGCGGCGTACTGTTGCGGGGTCCTGTTATTGTTCAGGTTTGACTCGAAGTAGGAATAGTCGTAATAACCACCCCCGAAGTTCTCATTTCCTTGCTCCCAGTATTTGATGCCCAAATGCCGGGTCACGTTGGCGTCCTGCACCCAGTTGGCGTCATCGGTGCTCGTGTTGGGACCGGTCAGCGTGGCGTTGGTGCCGTAGTTGAACGTCATCAATGGCTGCATGCCCGCGTTGAGCGCCGTTTGCGCCAGGGTGTAGTACGGTGTCCCGGCCGGGTTGCTCGTCGTGCTGACCTGGTGGCCGGGATAGTTCGGGCCGTTGTCAACGGTGTTGTTGGCCCAGTGATAGTCGTCGGCGGTGGAGCCGCCCGGCATCCGCATGATGCCCATGTTGAGTTGCCGCATCGCGCTGTTCGCGGCGGCATCGGTCGCATGGGAATCCCACACCGCGTCATTCATCCCATAGCCTGTCGCCGGGATGACGGCGAGCGTTGTCCCGGTGTTGATCGTCACGGCGACGCTGCCGGGTGCGGGCGTGGCGCTCGGTCCAGCCGTCGCGGCCGGGCCGGTGGTCGCGCTCGGTCCAGTCGTTGCCGTGGCTGCGGGCGTTGCCGTCGCCGCGGGTGTATTCGTCGCCAGCGGCGTCGCCGTGGCCGCCGTCGTGGTCGCCGCGACAAAGCGCACGTCGTCCACGGAGATTGTCGCGCCTTTGCCGCTATACTCATGGATGGAGAAGTCGGTCATCGCCGTGGGCGTGCTATCCAGGCTGGACACGGGGATGTCAAACGCGGTCCACGCGTTGAGTGTCGGCGTGATGGAGACCCCAGCGCTCAGGGCCGCGCCCGTGCTGTCGTTGGCGTTGACGGTGAACTGGTCGCCAGTCGTGCCGTCCATGTGCACAGCAAAATGCAGCGTGCCGTAGCCGGTTGGCGTGAAGCTGACCTGGTGAAACTTGACCGCGCCGTAGCCGCCCGCAACGAAGGTCCCCTGAATCGCCTGGGCGTCGCCCCCATACACGGGGGATGTGGAGGTGACGGTGTGGGTAAAGCCATAACTGTAATCACTCCACCCGTTTTCATAGGTACCGTCATAGACCGTGCCGGCGGTGAGCGGCGCGGGCGTGGGGCTCGGCCCCGGCGTGGCCGTGGGGTTCGCCAGCGCCACCAGGTGCGCCTGCAAGCCTGTTCCGTACGCCGAGGCGGTATAGGTCGTGCCGCTGATGCCCGCGAGCAGCGAGGGCGTGCTCCCGCAGTTATAGGCGGACCAGGACCAGCCGAGATAGCCGATGCCCTTGCCGTCGAGGTAGGTCATCAGCGGATTGATATACCCGGTGGCGCAGTCGTTCTCGCCGATCTCCCCGGCCAGCACCGGCACGCTCTGCGCGACCGGGGCGATGTATTGGTCCCAACAGGTCTGCGTGTTGCACGGGTTGAAGTTGTAGGAGTGCCACGACGCCACGAGGCCGTTATTGGGGTCGGTCGGCTTATAGGTGAGCCACTGCTGGAACGAGTTGCTATAGTTGATGCCGCCGAGCATGATCGGCTGCGTCGTCGCGCCGGCGTTGCGAATGTCCGTCACGAGCGTCTGCATGCCCGCGACCGTGTACGTGATGCCCGCCGTGCTACAATTGCCGCCGTCCCTCCAGCAGGTCCAGGCCGCCGTACTGTTGACCGTATTGTTGTCGGGGAACGGCTCGTTGAAGGCGTCGAAAAGGACGGACGTATTGCTCTTGAACGCCGTGGCGACGGAGGTCCAGAACGCGCCAGCGTGGTCGGCGTCGGGCATTGGCTCCTGACCTGACCCGTTGCCCACCGGCGCGGTTTGATTAGCGATAATCGTGCCCGGCTGACCCCACTGGAGGTCGAGGATAACGGCGATCCCGTTGCTGTTGAGCAGCGAGACGTAGTTTTCAATGGCCGTCTGGTAGGCCGTGCCCTGGTAGGTATTGCCGCTGGGGAGATTGATCCCCAGCCAGCAGTCCTCGTTGAGCGGCAGGCGCACCGCATTGATGTTCCAGGCCAGCATCGCATTCACGCTGGATTGATCGACCGGGCCGACGCTCGTCGCGTTGGTGTCAAACACGCCGTAGCCCAGATTACTGTTGCCGACACAGGAGTACTCACTGCCCATACGGTCGACGCCGCGCAGCACAACGGGCGTATTGTTGCCGTTGACGATCTGATTGCCCGCGACATGGAGGCCCGTGATGGCGGCACTACTCGTCGCGGCCAGACGGGGTCCACGCCCCGTCCGCTGCCCCTGGCGTCCTCGCTCCGGTTGCCTCCCCGGTCCTTGCCCCTGGCGTCCCCGCTCCGCCGCCCCCCCGGTGGGTGGCTGGTGATCGGGATAGAGCCCCGTGCCCGCCTGCGGCGGCTGCGCGCCGACAGGCACGGTCGTCCTGACAGAAACGGGTGCGGCGACAGGCGCGCTGGTGCGGCTGGTGATCCTGCCCACCACGCCTCCCCCGAACGCCGTGAGCACGAGCACACACACGAGGAGAAGACGCCCGATGAAGACGCGGCGAGTGGACAGCATGTGACACCTCAAAAAGATCCAAAAAGGCCGCACACGCGGACAAGCGGTGCGGCAGACGACGGCGACGGGCGTCACCTGGATAGAGACAGGCGTCGCGGAGTGGCGTGTTTAATCCGCGACGCACGGCAGATCAACCGTCACCTCTTGCACCGTCGCGCCGGAGACGACCCGCAGGCGTAGCCGGTACGTGACGCCCGGCGCCTGCGGGACGGTCGCGCCGTTCCCCACGCTCAGGGACAGGATGCCCGTGGAGGCGAGCGTCGGCGTGCCCTGCACCACGGGAGTGGCGTCGAACGACGCGCTCCCGTCCTGGGGGATGCCTGTGACCGCGTAGACGGCCACGGTCGCGCCGACGCCACTCCCGCCCGGCAGGATGGCTGAGATGTCGCCGGTGAACGGCACGGCCTGGTCAAGCGGGTTGAGGAACGATGTGCCGTCCACGGTCTGGAATGTCGCGCGCATGCTCTCTCCCTCCCCGGCGATAACCCCCGTCGCGCCCGGCCCCGGCGCGACGACGAACGACAACGGTCGCGCTTGGACCGCGAATATGAGCGCTGCCCCGCGCGTGGGGGCCGCGAAGCTGACGGGACGCGCCGGGATGACGAAAGCGGCGAGACGCGCCGGGGCCACGAACGTCAGGGAACGCCGCGGCACGACGAACGTGGCGCGGATGCGTGCGGCATGGGACGCGAGACCCATCGCCCGCGCCAGCGCGCCGATGGCCGACCCCAAGGCCCGCGCCACCGCGCGGGCGCCCGCGATGCCGGCGGTCATGGACTGGATGAACGTCGAGCCGCGCACAAAGGTGGACGCCCGCGCCACGGTTGTCGTGGGAACGCGAGCGTCTGCCGACACGCGGCTGAACGATGAGTGAGGCACCGTTGTCGCAGCGTTCCCCGTGGCCGTGGTGGTGGGTCGTATGGCCGCGGCGACGCGCGTCGTCGTACTCCCTGGCGCCGTCCCTGCGAGAGCCGCGCGCACGCGTTGCGTCGCGGACGATAAACCTGTCCGCGACACGACGGACGTGGCGGCGCCGCGCGGACGGGTCAAGCGCGTCGCCGTGACGGAGACAGACGCCGCTGATGAGGAGGACGCCGACCGTGCGGCCACAACGGCGCGGACGGCGCGGGAGAGGGGCGCGACCGCCGCCGAGGCGACGCGGGACAACGACCCGGCGGTGTGCTGGACCGAGGAGCCGACCGACGATGACGGCGCGACGGACGTGGTGATAGACCGCCCGATGACCATTAGTCGCGCCACTATGGTCGTGACCGCGACCACGACCGACGCCGACCGGCCCGCGCTTGTCTGCCGCGTCGCCAGAGGCGACGATGGTGTGGCGCTCCCAGCGCCCCGCACGAAGGCTTCGACACGGGACGTGGCAATGGATGCCGCGATCTGTGACACCACAGGGATCGTCCGCACGAGCGTACGCGCCGCCGCGACCGCGACCGCGACCGCGACCGTCGCCCCGCGCACGGGGTTATTGCCGGTCGAGACGAAGGCCGACGACGAGGCGGCTGTGAGCAGGGCGCGCGTCGAGGTGGATAGTCGCCCCTGCGTGATGGTCGATGCAAGAGAGATGGACGCAGCACGAGGATACGCGCCGATGCGCGTCGCTACCGCTGAGATAATAGTTGAGACAGATACAGCACGGACGCGCACCGTTGCCCCCATGACGGTCGTCGTCGGCGTGACAGACGCGAACGGGGCACGCGCATAGGCGCGCATGACCGCCGCGCCTGCCGTTGCCACGACCGTCGTGGTCGCGGGGCGGGCGACGGTCAGGGAGCGTGCGCTTGTCGGGTTCACCGCGACCGAGAGGGCGCCGGCGCGTGCCTGAATGCCTGCGCGCGCCCCTTGTGTCGTGGTGGAGATGGACATGACTGGCGCACGCACCACGAGGGCGGTTCGCTGTGTCGCCCCGACGAACGCGATGGATACGGTCGTGAGGCGTGAGGCGGCGTGCGTCGCGCTTGTCGTGGTCGTGACCGCTGTGGTGGACACGGATGTGCGCGGGTAAGAGCGCGTCGAGAGGACAGTGGGTGTGATCACCGTTGTCGTCGTCAGAGGACGCGTGACGACGACCGCGCGGGTCGTCGTCACGGTCGCGGCGACGGTCGCTGTCCCCTGTCTCGCCGCCGTCGCGGCGCGCGTCGCGTGCGTCGCCGCTGCCGTCGCGGAGGAGAGGGCGCGCGCGAACAGTCCAGATAGGCGCGTCGCCGTCGCGGTGATCTGCGCGAACGCTGAGTCCGCGCGCACGAAGGTCTTGCCGATGCCCACCGTCGGCGCGGACAGGATAGCCGCCGCCGCCTGACGTGCCGCCGTCGCCTGGCGCGCTGCCGTCGCTGTGACGCCGATAGCGGTTGTATGCGTCCGCGCCGCTGCGTAGAGGCGCGTGGTCGCGCCGGTTGCCGCGACGGTCGAGAGCGGGGATCGGGCGAAAGAACGGGCCGCGTTGGCGCGCGTCGTCGCAGGTGTCGTTGTGGACGTTGCACGACTCGATAAGGAGGCGCGGGCCGCCGCGACGGCGGCGCTGATGGTCGCGGACATCGCGCGCGCCGCCGTGATCCCGCGCGTCGCTTGGGGCATCGCCGTGACGGAGAGCGTCCCCGTGCGTGTCGCGGTTGCCGTGCGGCTAACGGTTGAGGACGCGGTGACCGCGCTCGACGGGGCGCGATTGTAGGCGCGCGCCACTGTCGCCGTGCTCCCCGTGAGGATGGACAGCGCGGACGCCCGGCCCGTGACGACGGCGCGCACCGTTGAAGCGACCACCGACAGGGAGACGGAGGACGCACGCGTAGATAGGCGAACGACCGCAAGCGCCGCTGTGTGCGCCACGGAGATCGCCGTGGGGCGTCCCGTTGTCGCCGTGCGGCTTGTGGTCATCGTGGGCGAGACCGACGCGTCTACGCGCCGCTGCGGCGCGTAGAGGCGTGCGGGCGCGGGTATCGTGGCTCCGGTCGCGGTGGTCGTCGCGCGCCCGTAGGTATGGGCCTGCGCCGCCGTCGCCGTCGTGGCGGTGGCTACCGTGGTGGCGCGCGCCGTCGTGGCCTGCCGCACCGCCGTCGGGAGCGCGGACACGGATGCGGTGGTGGATCGTGCGGTGGTCGCGGCGCGCGCCCCGGCGGGTGATGACACGACGGACGACATCACCCCGCGCGTGTAGGCCGTGGCGGTCGCGGGGGCGATGGCGACGATGAACGCCTGGTAACTGTGCGTGGCGCCGACGTTCACGCTGTTTGTAATGGCCGCCGCCGTCGCCTGCGTCTGGTACTGCGCATCCAGGGAACAGCTCGCGCTCACCGTGGTCACGTATTGGTAGCCCTGCGTCCAGGGAGCCGCCGCTGCGCTAAAGGCATCCGAGCTGTTTTCTTGAAAGTCGCAGTGGATCAGACAGTTGTTGACGGTTGGCGTGATAGTGGCGCACTGTTCAATCGCATTACTACCCGAAGCTGTCGCCAGCGCATTATTCCACGCCGTGCCGCTTGCCTGCCCGCTGAACTCCGTGATAGCGAGTCCCATATAGGCGGCGGACGCGAGATTGCCCAGAGTCCATGTCGCGCTATCGCCGGCCTGCACGATGCGCGAATAAAGATAGCCCGACGCAATCGTGCCATTGGCGACGCTTTTTTCCAGGGTCAGCCCCGCAGGGGTCGTCGGCGTGAGCGTGCCGCTCTTGACTTCCAATGAAAACAGGAGGAGGTTGCCCGCCGTGGGCGCGGCGGGCAACGTCGCCGAAATCGTGGTGGCCGTCGCGCCGAGCGCCGCGGCCACGCCTTGGATGCGGGATACAGCCACGCTCGACCTCCCCTCCCCGAGACAGCGCGCGGCGACAATTGGCGACGGATAGGCCCTGATGGGGCTATTTAGTGCAAGTCTATCATGCTATTTTCAACGGTAGATGTGGTATAATGTAGGTGCGACCACCAAAGCCGTGCGAGGGTAATGGGCGGTCGGATACACTACATGATGGGGTCATTCCTGGATGGCGGCGCTCGCACCGTTGCCGTCCGAATGGCCCTTATTCTATGCGTGCGAGGCATACGAAGATGGAGCAAGCGAACGATAGGGTTAACGGCGACGACAGCGGGACGTGTATTCCAGAGGGGTTATGTCAATGCGGGTGTGGGGGCGTCACGCCTATCGCTACATCGACGAACACAAGGGATAGGTCTGTCAAGGGCAAGCCTTGTCGATTTATGCCTAAGCACAGTACGCGTGCGCGTTACATGCAACTGCTTATCGGCGTGGAAGACCCTAATCCGTCTGGGATATGCATGTGTGGATGCGGGGGCCAAACGGCCGTTGCGACTAAGAGCGTACCCCTCTCGGGGTATGCAATCGGACACCATCGTCGCTATCGCCCCGGACATCAAGCCGTGAAATATACGGGCGCGCTGTATATCGTCACGGATTGCGGATACGACACGCCGTGCTGGATCTGGCGACGCGGCAAGCAGAGTGATGGCTACGGATCATATACCAGCGCCGACGGCAAACGTGGAAGCCTGGCCCATCGCGTGTTTTACGAGGAAAGGTTTGGCCCCATTGCGGACGGATATGAATTGGATCACCTCTGCCGTCGGCGTGATTGTGTGCGCCCTGACCATCTCGAACCCGTCACACACACGCGTAACATCCAACGCGGTGCCGTTGCCAAGATCAACTACGCTATCGCTGAGGAGATGCGCGCCAGTGACCTTGATAGCAAAACGCTCATGGAGCGCTACGGCCTATCCGAGGCCCAGGTGTGTAACGTGCTGGCGCGCCGCGCATGGAAGCAGCCTTGAATCAAGCAGATGGCGAGACTCAATTTTGGATTGTCCATGTCGCGGTCAAAGAATCGGCATTCACCATGACTGCGGTGCTGGAGAAATTATCTTCGCAATATTGGCTACTCGACGCCACGGTCACGCTATCGAACAGGCCGCTCCCGTACACGGTGGCGTTTCCGGTCGCCGTAAATGTTTTTGATAGGGGTTGGGAAAACTGTCCACCCAGCGCCGTGGGCGCCGTGTACGTGCCGAGCGTGCCCACGGCGCGGGCCAGGCCCAGCGTCGTGAACTCGTTGGTCGTGACGGCCGCCGTCGCGCTCCCCAATGAGAGGTCGGTGGCCGTCTTGGTGAGTGTGGCGCTGGCGAGGGCGATGGTCGTGAAGGCCATGGCGGTGCTCTGGAACACGGCCACATCCTGCCGGAGCGCGCCCTGATTGACGCGCTCGTTGTGGGTGACACTGTGCCAGATCATCGCCATCTTGCGTAGGACGCCCGCCTCGTCATAGACGGGGCGCTTCTGGACGGCGACGCAGACGCCGTACTCACCGGCTGGCGGCGTGTGCGCGGGCCGCCCCGGCAGCGAGAGGGCGCGCGTCAGGGCGACGGGCGCGTAGATGCGCCCCAGGTCGGCGTGTTCGTACAAAACGCTGGATGTCATCGTGGTCATCGTGTGTTGCCCTCTGTCTGTCGTCGTATCATGCGCGGCCAGTGTGGCGTGCGCGCCCTGTGTCATCTATTTGCCGCGCGCCGCTACGGTGGCGGGATGCTGCTCCATAGGGTCGCGCCCCGCTGCTATTTGCTCTTTGATGTGCGCTTGCGTCACCTCGGCGGGCTTCTGGTATGGGTTGCCCGTGCCGGTGTACGCCTCGGTGGGGCCAGTCGCGTACAGGTCATGCTGGTGGGGGTCCACCTGCACGGATTGCCCGGTCGCATGGTCTGTCACCGCGACCGCCTCGCCCTGCGCGACGCCTTTCTGTGCGTGGATGGCGCGATGTAGGCGACCCCACGTCTCCACGAGGTCGGCCATGGCGTGCTCCGCCACATACATATTCGAGGTGTCGCCTTTCGTGAGCGTGGCGTTCTTGGATGCCTCGTCGGCATAGGCGGCGACGGCGCCCTTGGCGCTGTCGAACAAGAGCGCCGTCTGGCCGGACAACTCGCCGATGTCGTGGCGTTCGCGGGTGAAGCCCTCGCGTATCCAGGTGTCGGCCTGGTCCTCCGGCACAAACAGGGAACGCCCGTCGCCGTGGTAGAGGGCGACGAGGACGGGCGTCCCATCCGTTGAGGGAAGGGCGGACGCGGGGGTGACGACGGCGCTGGCCGTCGTGGCGTGGTCGATGGCGACCTTATCGCCGGGCGCGGATTTGGGCATGGGGAACCTCCAAGGGGGCAATGTGATTAGACATACATACGGATAGAGATACAGGGCTACGGTGGCGCAGGAACGCCCGCATAACGTGCGACGATGGTGTAGATGTCGTGCAACTCGAACGGCTTTTCGAGCCACCCGTCGCGGGACACCCCGGCGCTATGGGCACTATCCTCCGCCCACGCCGAGATCACGACGATGGGGATGGCCCGCGCCACGCCCATCGCGCGCCTCTTTTCACGCACCAGCGCGACCGTCTTTCTCCGCAGGCTATTCAATATAGGTCACGGGGCTATCAGGATCGCTGATGAACGCCACCCACGCCACGTCCCGACCGTTCGCGGTGGCCGTCACGGGATCACCCGCACGCACCAGCATCATAGTGACGCGCCGCTCAGAGTTATCTTTGCAGCGCGCAGGCAGGGACAGCCAGCGCATCTCAATCGGACCCTCGCCCGTTTTGAGCGCGTGCTTGATCCCGACGCGGTGTGCGGTCTGATGTCGGACGGGGATCAGCAAGTCGGCCAGTTCCGCGCCAACCGCGTCCTGCTCGCTGTAGCCAAGCAGGGAGACCGCGCGCGCGTTCCAGCGCGTGATAATGCCGTGTGCGTTGATGCCAATGACCGCCGCAGGCCACGCGGCCAGGAGACGTTGTTCGTGCTGACGCGCCTCTACGACAGCGACCTGCGTGGCCTGACCGCGCGTGTACTCGTGCCACAACAAGAACGTGGCGCCCGCCATGATCGTGGCTGTTTCCAGCGGCAAGGCGGGGAACCGTGCGCCTAAGAGCGTCGCCGTATACAGCGAAATGCCAGTGGCGAGACACCCCACGCCGACGCCCCCCGTGAGCGTGGCGACGATGATGTACAAAACCAAAAATCCCCATGGATGAAGATGCAGAACGGGCGTCATCACGTCGGCGTAAACCGCGATGGCGCCGATGGGGATGTGCAGGTTGCGCCATACCAGGGTAGACAATCTGGACCAGCGCATCAGGGCGCCTCTCGTTCCCCTGGGCGTTCCGCGCGTTGCAAGGCGCGGAGTTGACGCGCGATCACCGCCCGACGGACAATCATGGCGATGATGTAGATAATGACCACGACCACGATACCGGCCAGCACAAGCGTGCGGGTTTGCCCGGCTGTACTTGATCCAACTAAGAAGTAGGAGAACGCGGCCACGCCCAGGGGGCCAAAGTAGCGCGCCAACGTATCGCCTAGTTGCTTGTTCTGGGCGGCGATTTGGGCGCTCAGGTCCCTGGTTTGTTGTTCCGTCTGCTTGGCGACCAAAGCGATATGCTGGCGCCGCTTCTCCTCACGCGCGGCTTCCACGCGTTCGGCCTCTTTGAGCGCTTCTTGGCGCGTGGCTTCAATCGCCGTCTGCGCGTGCAAGAGACCCCGCAACTCCGTGATGTGCGTGGTCATGACCGCCGTTTGCTCATCTTGCCGCTCCATATGCGCTTCGCGCGCCTTACGGTATTCGGCTTCCTCCTGGCTCTCGACGGCGATAGCGCGAATCTCCACGAGTTGCTTTTTCAGCCCTTCTTGTCCGGCCTGGTCTTTGGCGGTGAAGGCGCTGATTTCCTCGCGCAGGACGCGTGTCAAATCATCACGTATCGAATCCAGGCGCTCAAACACATCGGCGAAACGCTTGTCGTGGGCGTGGGCGTCGTAGATGTGCCGCGCGAACTCGTCCTGTTTTGCCTGCAATACTCCGAGTTGCTGCGCCAGCACCAGCAGGGGTGGTTGTATGCTCTCGGAGTTGGGTTGGTCAGTGGTTTGCATGAGCGCGTTATCCCTTCTACTGGGCAACATGCCCATTGTCATCGTCGGGACGCCAGCAGCGCCAGCGGCTATCGACGCCCGCCCGCGCGCGTTCTTGCGCGTCCGTGGCGTGCCGCGCCCGTGCCACGCCCCCCTGAGGCAGCAGCGCCTTCGCCTCACCTAACGATGCCGCGACGCCGACCCAATGGATGCAGGGGTCTATCGTGCGTTGAGGAGCCACGGAGAGGGCGTTATAGGTGCGTGAGGGGACAGTGGACCAGCCGCGCCCGAACGACGCGCGCAGGGACGCTGAGAGCGGCGCGGGCGCCCCGCATGAGGGGCACAGGTCTACCGGCGTCATGCGGCGGTCCATGTCGGGCACGCGCTCGATGCGCCATTCGGGCGTCGGGGCGCGCGGCGGCGTGTCCGTGCGCGGGATAGGGTTTGTGCGTGTATGGTGCGGCAAAGCGGCACATCCGTTCGACTTCGAGAGGGGTAGCGTCAGAGGGGGCGCGACGGCGGTAGACAGGCGGGGTAACAGGGGTGCACGAATCCCACAACTTGTCGGCGTGGGAGTGTCAGGGCGACAAGAGGTTAGGCGCGTCGTAGGTCGTCGGTTGGGCGGGCGCCTGGGGCGGCGCGGGCGTGGCCCGGAGCGCGTCCACGAACTCGACGACAAGCGCCAAGTGGGCGGGGGTGGCCGTGCCGCCGTTGGCCCCGATGTCTGCCATCAACTTTTCGAGGACGGCCGGTATCTCGGCGGTGCCGTAGGCGATCTGGTCGGGGCGTAGCGTGTTCTGCGGCTCCGACCGCTGTTCGCCGTCAAGCCACAACTGGGTTCCCGTAAGCGTGCCGACGCCCGTCACGGGGTCGATGGACACGCGCACGTCCTGGGCGCCGACCATGGGCGGCGGCGGGACGGCGGGGATAGGAGGGACGGCGACGGGGACAGGAGGGACGGCGACGGGGGCGACCGATACGGGTGTGGGGGACAGTGAGGGGTCCAGGGGCGCGGTGGCTGGCGTCGGTGTCAGATTGGGGGCCATAGGTGTCGCGGACGCCGCTGGCGTCGGCGTGGTCGTCGGCGTGTCGGACATGGCGTCCTCCTCTTAGCCCATCTCGGCCAGCAGCAGATTGTAGTACGATTGTCCACCGGATACGGCGGGGAGCACTTGGATGATGGCGTTGGCCCCTTGCCCGCCACCGCAGTTGACGACAAGCAGCAGCGTGTGGTTGCCGGGATTGGGGTTGAGGACGGTTGTTCCGATCAATGACCCATACCCGTTCGCCTTGATGGGGAGTTTGTTTGTCGTTCCATTGGGGACGATGCCGGCATAATCGAGTTGCGTCACGATCCCGCCGTCGATGGATACACCCATCTGCATCCAGTCGTCTACGTTGTTTTGGCAGTAGAACGACGCGGAGACGTGAATGATGAGTGCGCCACCGGTGGTCGAGAAATTGATATACGGGTTCGTCGGGGAGTGCGGGTTGTTGGCCGCGACGCCCCAGGCTAACCCCTGACCCAACTGCATATTGATGGGCACGAACAGGGGAGACCAGTCCGCGACTTGATAATCGTTGGCGTTGGTCTCTGGCGCGGTGGCGTTAGCGTTGCACAGCGCCCACGTCGCCTGCCGGATCATGCCCTTGCCCGGCACCAGGAATTGCGCGGCACTCATCGCATTCACGATGCTGATAGCGCCGGATTGTGGCGCCGATGGGTTGAGTTGGACGGACGTGTTGGCCTCCGCTTGCGCGCTGTTCGCCGTGCTTTGCGCATTGTTGGCCGCTGTCTGCGCCACGTTGGCCGCTGTCTGCGCCGCGTTGGCCGACGTCTGCGCGGTCCCTGCGGCGTTGGTCGCGTTGGTCGCGTTGGTCTGCGCGGTCGTGGCCGACGCTTGGGCAGTGGCGGCGGCATTGTTCGCGCTGTTGGCGCTCGCCTGCGCGGCATTGGCCGTGTTGTACGCCGCGCCGAGGCTGGCGCCGCCGCCCGTCGTCACGTCGCTCCCCGCCGCCACCGTGCCCGTGATGGCGATAGAGCCGGGTTGCGCCGCCGCTGGGTTGAGTTGGACGGCGTTCTGGACTTGCGTCGCATTGAGCGGCTGCGTCGGCGCGATCAGGGTCGCGCTCGACACGCCGCCCGCCGCCGTGACGGCCTTGAAAACGCGGAGGTTGCCCGCCGCGACCGCTGGCGGCGCGGCGCCGTGCCCCACCGCCAGCGGAGATGCGTAGGCTCCACCCTGTGTCGCATCTATATAATTGTCGGCCGAGGCCGTCAGCGAGAGGGTTGCGGCGGCAATGGAGGTGTAGGTCGCCGTCGCCCCGTTGTTGAACACGACGCCGACAGACGGGAACGGCTGCGCCAGCGTCGCGGCAGGGGCGGGGGCCGCGCCGGTGACGAGGTAGGTCTGCGCCACCACCAGGGCGTCCAGCGTCGGGCTGCTCAGGGCAGTGCCGACCTGGGTCGGGCTGGCGTCCACGAACTCGGGCATCGGCGCGCCTCCTATCGACGAACGACGAACGGCTATCAGGAAAATGTAATGTTTGAGCCGGTGCGATTAGGGAACACGACCGTCGCCAACGGGGCGATCGTCTGAATGTGCGCGGTTATCACCTGCGGGGCCTGGGCCGCGGACAACCCCGGCAGGCCCGCGTAGGGCGGCGCGGGGATGGTGATGCGGACCTGCTGCCCCGCCGCTTGCGCTACCACGACGCCCTGGCAGGACGACACGGTGTACCCCCCAACCACGGAGGTGGAGAGGCCGTCCGTCGTTCCCACCACCAGCTGGGCAATCTGAGAGCACAGGCCAGGGACGGATGCCTGAGTCGTGCGCGCCGACGAGGCCGCCAGCAGGCGCGTGCGGTACGATTGCGGTGGTTCGCCCGCGTAGCGTGCGATGTCACGATCGGCCCCGTGCGCGGCCAGGTATTGGTCTACCGCGCCCTGGATGCCGTAGCTGCCCACGAAGTCGTACACGTCCTGACGCAACTCGGCGCCGACCACGGCCAGCGTGCCCATGTACGCCGCCATCGTCGGGCCAATCTCTTCTACGTCGTCGGGCCAACCCACCTTGCGCATAATCGCCGGGTCGCGCTCCGGTATCCAGGCGTAGACGCACAGATCGCGCATCCACGCCGGGACGGTCGAGACCGCCGGGAATGAGAACACGAGCACACCGTAGCGGCCCCTGGCGACGCCCGAGGCCAGCAATCCAGCCGTGCCGACGCCGCGCCCCGATGGGAGGACGGTCGCGCCCGCGAGGGGGATGGCGGCCGATGACCACGACTGGTCGGGCGTCGGCGTGTCGCCCGTCAGGATGCGCGCCGACAGCGGCGGCATCCCGGGGTCCTGGTCCCACTCCGCCAGGAACCATTGGGTGCGCGGGTCCCCGTTGTCCATCGTCGGCGTCGTGTACGTGCTGCCGCCGGTCGCGGCGCCCGAGGAGACGCCGACCGCGACAGACTCGACCGCGAACGTCACGACATCCGTGGTGAACGTGGCCCCGTCGCCCGTCGCCAGCAGCGTCCCATTGCCGACCAACAGGTCGACGCCTGGCACGTATTGCACGTAGTGCATGCCCGTTTGCAGACCCGTCGCGATTTGTGATTCGGACCCGCCCGGCAGGGTCCGGTAGAGCGCGTAGTGCGCGCCATCCGTCACCTGCGCGACCCGCCACAGCGCCGCCACGAAGGTCGGATGCGCGAGGGGCGTCGGCAGCGCCTGCGCGGCGACGGACGCGCCACCTCCGCTGGAGCCGCCCGCCGTCTGGGTCACGGGTCCGATAGGGCGGACGGCGTTGCCGTACGACCCGCTGTGGACCACCTGGACACTATGCGATGGCCCGGTCAAGTAGACCTGGGCGAGCGGCGCGCCGTTGGCCGTGTCCAGCGTCTGCCGCACCACGCCGTCGACGATGAGGTTGGCGATACAGCCGTTGCGGATGGCGCCCGCGTCCACCGTCGGCGGCCCCGCCGCGACGACGCCCGCGCGGAGGAAGCCCGCGAGTTGTATCTGGACCGCGCCGGTCGCCGTCGTGGTAAACTGGATGCCGTCGCCGGCCTGGTACGAGTAGGCGACGCCCCCCTCCGTCTGGAAGGCGGGCACGGGCAGACCGAGCGTGTTGACGGCGACCATGACGGGCACGCCGGTGGCCGGCGACTGGGACGTCCTGACCGCCTGCGCCCCCGTGATGGTTGCGAACGTCGACACCGCCTGCGGGACGACCGCCGCGTGGCCGTACGCGCCGGCATAGACCACCGTGTCGAGCGTGGCGCCCGTCAGGATGCCCGCGTTCCAGTCGTCGGTGTATTGGTAGCGCCGGAGGCGCATGGAGGCGCGGGCGACGGAGGGGGCCATCCCTGGCGCAAGACCCGGCGGCATGCTGCCGCCGGAGGATGTGACGCCCCCCTGCACAGAGGTCGTGGGCGGCGCGGCGGTCGTCGTGACCGCCGCGCCCCTGACGCGAAGGCCCGCACTGTCGGGGAACTCCCCGGTGGCGGCGTCCGGCGTCGCGCCGCCCGCATAGAACGTCATGCGCATCCTCTCCCATTGGGCATGGCGCGCGCGCGCGGATGCGCGATGCACGCCCCGAAAAACGTGGGTGATCGGGAGGGCGAGGACGCACCGATGGCGATGACGGCGCTACAATCGGTTGACGGTGACGACCGACGCGGGCGTGCCCGCGATGCGGTACTCGACCGTGGGCGATGCGGCGCCGATGGCTGGCGTGGTGCTTGTGACGGTGAGGTTGCCGCCTGCCGTCAGGACGTATCCGGTGGCGGCATTGACCGCGCCGATGATGCCGAAGGGCGTGGGGACCTGCCCGTGGGGCAGGCCATTGACGTAGGCGACGATAGCTGTCTGTATCTGAGGCGTGATCGTGGCCGTCGCCACCGTGGCGGGGGCGCTGAACGTCACGGTGATGTTGGTGAGCGTCGTGACGGCAAAGGCCAACGCCGTGGGCACGACGTTGGGCGGTAGTTCCTCGCGCACGGCGGCGTCCACCGTGGCCGCGAGCGTCCCCGCCGTGATCGTGGAGCCAACGAGGCCGGGCGTCGTGCCGTCCGCCTGTGCCCATAGATATTCTATCGTGCCATTGCCGTTCTGCGGGTCAATGACGAGCGCGTCTGTCACATTCGGGATGGAGAGGATGGCGCTGGTGACGGCGGCGGCGCTGTAGATCGGCTGTGTCGCGGCCTGGATACGCGCGCGCAATTTGTCGTCGCCCGCGCCCGGTGAGGGATACTCGCCGTCCGTCCCCGCCGTGGTGTAACCTTGCGTGCCGCCGGCCCCCTGCGGCGGGTTGGTGGCGACGACGGCCACGGGCGTCCCTGTCGCCACCACCGGCACGACGACGTTGCCGGGCGCGACGTTGCCGACGCTCCCCGCCGTGGTGGCCGTGGCCGTGACGGTGACGGGTGCCGTGCTACCCGAGCCAATAGACACGGCCTGATTGATGGCGAAGGCGACGGCGGCCGTGGTCACGCCGTCCGATGTCACGGACCACACCGACTCGGCCTGTACGGTCACTGTCTGTGACGTATCGTTCGGATTGGCACGGGAGAGTTGCAGCGTCAGCACGGTCGGCGTCGCCGGGGTGCGCTTCAATCCGACGTTGGCCGCCAGTGCGTCGAGCGGGAAACCGACCGCCGAGAGCACGCTGATGTTGGGCGCGCTCTGCGTCAGCAGCACGCGTATGTCCTGGTTGTCGGAGAGGATGGACTGGGCGAACGCCACACTGTACATCATATCTGAGAGGGACAGGGACGGCGCGTTTGCAGCCACGCGAGATTGCCAGAGACTCACGCTGTCTTGCGGGGATTGCGGCGAACTCATGTACGTCAGCCCCCTATGTATCCCCAGGGCGGCTAAAGCCCCACCACTGTGTCAAGCGGAGCAACCCCTCAACTAGCAAGGGGCACGGTAGCGGCGCCTGTCTGGTTGATCGCATTCGTGACGGTGAAGGTGAGTTGATACTGGCCCGGGTTCGGTCCCCGCGCCACCTGCGCCGCACCGAACGCCGTGGCCGTTTCGGTGGGCGACAACTGCCCCCGCGACGCGGCCTGGGCCTGCGCCTGGAGGAAGGTCGCCTCGGCCACCTGCAACAGCGCCACGATCTCGCCGGACGGGTCGGCGGGCGCGGCCTGCCCCGGCAGGTCCAGGATGGGGTTGCCGTAGGTCGGACGGAAGGGATACGCGCCGACGCGCAACGTGACCCAGCGCGTCACCGTCTGCACCAGCAGGTCGATCCCCGTGACCACGGCCAGGTCGCCGTTTGGAGCGATCTCGAAGTCGATGGTCAGCGCGCGCGTCAGAGGATTCTCGCGGCGCACAACCTTGAAGTCTACCGGCGTCTGCCCCGGCGTGTTCGTCGGCATCGCCTATCTCTCCCCTGTCCGGCATCTCATTGTCGCGGGGGCCGACCGCTGCATCAAATATGCGCCGACCAGTAGAAGCCGACCGTGCCGCTTACGGCGATGTTGATCATGAATGATGTGGCCGTGGGGGCAGAGACCCACCACGCGCCGCCAGGATTACCTTGCGGCGTCACCTGGACCTGTGTGGGCGTCGCCGTCAGCCCGTGGGCCACGACGACGGACGTGGCGGCGGTCACGGTCGCCGTCCCGCTGTTGACGCTGCCGGCGGCACACCCGCTAACGGGTGTGCCGCCGATGCGCGTCACGCCGAGCGGGTAGCCCGCCGTGCCGTAGTGGACCAGGACCACATCGCCCGTCTGTGCGCCTGAGGCGGCCGGCGTGGGTTGCATCACGGGTTGCGGCGGGCCGGGCCAGTCGTGGAAGGCCACGAGGAGCGCGCCTGTCTGTTGGTCGAAGCCCGCCACCGTGCCGACGCGGGCGGGCGTGGCGTCGTAGATGGACATGGACGCCACTCTCCCGCATCAGAGATGGATGCGACTCATATCGAGGGCGCGATTGAACGGCGATCCCGCGTCGCTATGGAACCCCGCGATGGCGATAGGGCCAACGCCGAGCGTCGGGCTGTTGCCGCCAAAACTCACACCGGGTCGTAGCAGGAAAGCGATGTGGCTAAAGCCCCTCTGGTTAGGATCACTCCTACTCCAACAAAAGATTAAGTCCGCAGGCTGCGCGTCATCAACGCTTGGGCGCTCAACGGCGCCGTGGTTGAGGAAATAATAGAACTCCCCATCTGGTCCGCCGTTCGCCCCCTCGTCCCCATTTTCACCATCGTTTGACCAATTGTTCGGCGTGACGAGGGGGAATCCGACGGTGTTGAACGCCCACGCCACCAAACCAGAACAATCGTAACTCGTGGGACCCGCGTGGAATGATTTGTATGGGCTACCATTGCGCGTAAGCGCTGCCGTCAGCGCCCGTTGCGCCAGTGTCGTCGGCGGATTGTCGAGTGTCAGTGACGTGCTCACGGATTGCCCGTTGGAGGCGGTGCCCTGCGGCCGTGTCGGCGGCCCTTGTGTCAGGGAGTTGGTAGTCGTCGACCCGTCGCCCGTGCCCGTCCCGCTCCCAGTGTCGCCCGACCCGAGGGTGATGATCGTGGCGTAGGCCACGCCACTGCCTGATCGCAGGCCGATCACACCGGGGTCTTGCCCCTGCGGCGCGGCCACAATCGTATATTGGTGCGACGGCCCGACCCACTGCCCGCCGCCGCTCACCGTCTGCCGCAATTCGATGACGGCGCCCACGGGCAGCGAGGACGATGTCGCCTGGTTGACAGATAGGGTCGGTTGGGCCTGCACCGTCAGCGGTGTCGTGACCTTCTTGGTATTCGTGGGGTCGAAGGCTAGGAACGGGATGTTGCTTTGCGGTCCATAGGTCGGGTCTACCTTTAAGACGGGATAGCTGATGCCGTCCACATAAGGGAACCTGTTGCCCGGTGCCCGCCCGTACACCAAGCCCAATGTGCAGACCCACTGTCCCCCCCATTGGCAAAGATAGATGCACGAAGAAATATAGTAGCGCGTGACACCCTGCCCCTTGCGGACACCTGGCATATCGACCAGCGTCCCGACCCTGTACTGCGCGGGATCAGCTATGACGATGACGGAGGCCGTGGCGGCGCCGCTCGCGTATTGGTCTAAAAGTGTCTCGGCCAGGAATTGTGCGCCGGCTGGAACTTGATTGTTGGTGGCGCTTGGGCCACCAAGTATCCACGGCGCCTGGATGACGAGTGGGCGCGACCCTAACTGGTCAGCCATGCTCTGCGGCGCATAGGCATGCGCCGCCGTCTTGCCCGTCACAGGGAGCGGCCCCCATCGAACTTCAACCGACGTGACGAGGCCCGTGTCGCCGTTGCCCAGGTCGGCGTGCAGCACATCTTCGAGTGCGATTTGGGGAATGTATTTCTGGCCCGATCCAAGGAAGCCGACGCGCCGATAATGGCCGTAACCATCCTCATCGAAGAAGAACTCCAGGCCCGACGAGGCGAGCATCTGCTGGACGGGCGCGCTCCACGTCTGCTGGTCAGGGTTGACCATCGTGGATTGCGCGATGGATGGATACAGGCCCGTGCCGCTGTCGGCTACGGGGTCAAAGGTAATGTTGGCCGGATTGTAGCCCACGGCCCGCGCGCTGTAGCGGACCACTTCGGCGCCGGCCACGTTACGCATCCCGGCCATGGCGAGGGCGAGCACATCGCCCGCGCTCTGACGACCGACCTCCCACTTTTTGTAGGGGCCGCGGCACTTCAGGGACACCGTGCGCCCCGCCGATGGGTCGTGTATCTCGCGGCACTCATCGAGGTAGCCCGCCCACGCGCCCGCCGTCACGCCGCGCCGATTGCGCAGGCGCACTGTCACGACATCCATGGGTTGCGGGTTCACGGTGTCCATCAGCGCGCCAGTGGGGTCGTTGAGCGTGATGGTGGCCTGGCTCGATGTGTTCGTGGTCGCCAGCAGGCCCTGGAACTCGGACAGGGTACGCAATTGCCACGAGAGGATGTCCGGCTGGCCGCGCGTCCCGGCCTTGGGATTCTTCCTAGAAAGAGTTATGTCGTAGGACGCATCGAGACGCCATGTACCCATGCCTCAACCTCACGCGCGCATGCCTCAGACTACGACGATTTGTATGGGATGAGGATAACCGTCCCCGCAGGGATGGCGAAATAGTCTATGACCGTCGGATTGGCGGCATATATGTCGTTCATCAGCGTGTACACGTCATCATAGCCCGATGGGGCCAGTTGCGCCCCCGCGACGCCCACCAGCGTATCGTGCACCTGCCAGACATAGCGCGACGTGTTCATCGGTCGCGACTCCTACGACACAAGGGGCGAAAAGCCGGACGGCACGCGCACGGCTGGAGCATTCACATGGGGGCCATATTCCACCAACTGAATATCATATTGGAAGTACAAGTGCTTGTCGATGCTAATGCTGTCCGTAAAGGTGCGCAGGTAGCAGTAGCGCACGCCCTCGAAGCGGGCAGGGAACCCGAACAGGATCATCTTGTTGCGCCGCCCCAGCAGCGGGCGGAAGCGTTCCAGCGCGTACAGCCCGCCAGGACCATCCCGCCCGTCGAGGCCGGTGAAGCCCTGCATGGTCATCACGTTGGGTTTGACGCCGAAGTCCACCAGGCCGAAGCCGTCGAGCGTTTGCACGTCCATCTGGACGGCCTCGCCCGTGTTGTGGAACTGCTGGGGGTTTATCCTGAAAATTGTCGCGGCGCCCTCTGTGACGAGGAACGCCTTGCGCGTCTCTTTTTTGGCCTTTTCCACGAAGCGATAAAGGCGTTGCGCCTCGGTCAATTGGGCCATGCACAGTACCTCGCGGGCCAAGAAGAACCCCGCTTGGCACAGCCAGCGGGGTTAGAGAGAATTGGTCTTTAGATAGGAGTTAGGCAGGTTCATCGCTGCCCTCTTTGGGCTTGCGCTCCCAGCGTCCTGCGAGGTAGTCGTCTAGCCAGGCTTGCGTGGTCATAATGGCACGCGGCCCCAGGCGACGCGCTGACGCCTGCTTATTGCTCAAAAGCATCAGCTCCTTGCAATGGGACAACACGCCATTTTTCATCGTCATCTAAAAAAGCAAGGAATAGCGTGCTGTTGACAAGGCGCACGCCTGTCACCTTCTGAGTGGTCGCATCTACTGCCCCTAAAACAGTCACGGATCGCCCCCTTCGCAAATAGAAAAGAGTAAACTCACCCGCAACGTCAGGAACGACGACGCTGTATGTATGACCAGACGCCCTCGCTGCTTCAAGGTTTCTATAGGCATGATCTACACTCTGTTGGGTCACGGTTTGAGCATGCTCTGTTGCCTTGTTCGGATCGAGGGCAACTCGACCGCCTGTCATCGTGAAAGTGGTAGCCACGCCCTCGTCTGTTTCTTCGGTCACAGGGTCGGTGAGCAGAATGCCCGAGAGTAGGACATCGTTATCGCTCACAGCGTCGCCCCCATCACTCCATCACCTCATCATCTTCGGTCCCGCGCGGCTTGCCCCGGAACTGCGTGTTGAACCGCAAGCCAGCAAGGTAGTCATCTAGCCAAGGCTGAGAAGTTAAATAGGGCGGTTTGCCGGCGCCCATAAGCGTTCGCAGGCGACCGCTTCGTGCTGCCGCCTGTAACGTGCTTGTTGATTTATAACCAGCGCGCCTAGCTGCTTCATCTAGCGCGAAGTACTCAATATCCACTTTCTCGATATGCGGTATGAACCGATCCGCGACACTCATCATCAATTCTACCCTCCCTTGACAGTATAGCTTTACAAAGCTATACTTTGAGCAGGTAGGTAAGTTGCCTTCCAATGAAGAAGCCTACACATCTCGTCTTTGCGGGAGCGATGTGTAGGCTATATAGCCCCGTGAGGAGCCATTCAGTTATGAGTATAGCACAGAGACCCTACACTGTACCATTACGTACCAATCGCGCCACAACGCCGCGCCTCTATCCCGTTTTCGTGGACCGCATTGACATTGACCCCATCCATGACATGAAGCTGACGGTGATCGCGGCGGCTGATGCCCCGCTCGGTCAGATTAAGGTACGCCTGGAGCGTGGACCGTTGGCACCTGCCACTATCGACCCTACAGAGTACGTCAACGCGCTACGTATCTTCGCGGATCACCTGGAAGTCTATGCGGGCGACTGCGACTTTGCCGCCTCGCTTGACGGGGAGGTGTAACATGGTCGCACAACCACACACATCCTCGGTCAAGCGCGGCCCCGCCGTAGAGTCATTTCAGATCACTCATGCGCGTCGTGAGTCGTTCATGGTGACGGTGGCCGGCGACCTGGCCGCGCCGCTCGGTCAGGTTGATGTGCGGGGCCATATACAAGCGGAGGGGGCGACCGGTCCCGCTTCCATGGACTCCATGGCCTACGCGGCAATGCTCTATCGCCTGTCGGATCACATCAGGGCCTACGCGCGTGAGTATTCCAAAGCGGCCATGGTGGATCGACAGGGAGGCGCATCGTGACACCGACTATACCGCATCGCCCGCCGCTCGACTACATCCATAGCGGTGAAATGTTCTCGCCCGACCCGCCCTATCTTCTCCCAGACGACAATGGCTACGCCGACGTGTATCGCCTGCGCGACAACAAGACCATCGGGCCGGAGAGCATCACGCTGACACGGCTGACGTTTGTTCCGAGTACTGTTGAAGCAAGGCAGTTACCGCGCTAGATGGAGCGCGTGCGAGTACTAGATGGATGGCTGGCAATGTAGAGTTGCCAGCCATCACGCATGGAGGTTGAGATGACAACAAAGCCTGTATGGACCTATTTACTTCAAGACCCTTTTACACTCGACATCAGGTATGTCGGCAAAGCTCTTAATCCTCAGCATCGTTACTGGCAGCATTGTCGCTTATATGAGCATGAGAGCAGAACACGAAAATACCGTTGGATAAAGCGCCTGATGGCCCAAGGAGCGAAGCCTATTCTTACGGGGTTGGTAAAGTGGCCTAACAATACAGCCGCGTGCGTTGAGGGAAAACGCCTCATCGCCTATTTTCGCTCCATCGGCGTTAATATAACCAACCATACAGATGGCGGTGAAGGTGCTCTTGGCTTCAAGCAACCACCCGAAGTCGTCAAGAGGAGTGCTGACGCAAAGAGGGGTAAGCCTATAAGCGAGCAAGGGCGATCAAACATGCGTGCCGCTTACCTTGCCATGACGCCGGAAGCCCGACGCCAAAGAGCCCTTTTAGGCGCATCCCATATAAGTGTTGAAGATAGGGAAAGAATATCCAAGGCAGGCAACAACGCCATCAAATCCAATCCAGATGTGAGAGCCAAAATGTCTGCATCAGCTAAGGCATCATATGAATGGCGACGCGCTAATGGTGGTATTGCACCTATCAGCGAAGAAACTCGTGCACGCTTGTGCGTCGCCGCAAAAGAAAGAGCGGACTTGAGACGCGAACAAGGCTTTGTCGTATCTGGTGAGGCGCGGCGCAATATCAGCAAAGCAATGCGCGCCCGCTCCGATGAAACTCTAGCAAAAGTGAAGGCCGCATCGCAGACCCCAGAGTTTCGCCAGAAGTGCAGCGAACGCTTAAAAGATGAATGGACCAAAAGACGCGCAAGCGGCGATGTTCATCATTTAATTAAAACACGGGCCAAGATAGCGGCAGCGCACCAAGCGCGTAATGCTACGTTAAAGGCCGAGAGGGCGAAACTGCCACCAGAGCAAATCTTGTGTGCATGTGCGTGTAACACCTTAATGAATGCGCGAGGACCGAAAGGCTATAAGCGCACGTACATACGCGGTCACCAAAACAATAACCGCGTCTTAACCGCCGAAGATAAGGATACGTTGAGAGCGGCAATGACGAAACTGCGAAACGACCCCATAGTTGAAGCAAAGAGGATTGAACGGCTCAAAGCGAAATTGGCTGATCCTGCTTTTCAAGAGAAACGAATCGCTGCGGTTAAAGCCGCTCACGAGCGTAAGCGCGAAAATAAACAGACACCTTGCGAACAACTCGCGTTGCCACTCTAACTTGACCTCACTGGCTTTCTCCCTCTACACTAGTGCGCGTAGAGGGAGGGGTACTATGGTCTATATGCGGGCAGTTGGATGGATATTCATTGGGATCATCATTGTTATCATGGGCTGGATTATCGTCGTTGCGCTACAACCTGCACGCCCATCGGTACATGCACAGGCACTCACGCTCATACACACAACAAATTATTGTGTCGTCGCTATAGCGCATACAAGTGATCAGCATATGCAAACAGCAGGCGTCGTGTCACTTGCCCTTCAGAGTCAAGAAGGTATTTGTTCATCATCCGCTAAAACGCTTACGTCTCTTTCATCCACAGATGCAACATCACTCATGCCCGCCATACAGCAAGCTCAACAAACGATTAACGCCGCGCTTGCTATGACGATTGATGAACAAGCGTCACTGACAGCGCAAGGGGACATTCTCACATCCTTAGATGTGCAACGTGATAGCCAATCGTATCTAACCGCCCTGCACGCCTTTTTGACGACGATAGCCCATATCGGCGGAACATCGGCCCCGCCCAGTTTCTAGCCGCCACTTCGTAGCTACTTGATACGGGCAGGCAAGCCAAGGGGCAAGCCCACCGTGGGTGATGAGTTATCTTGCGGACCATAACTTTGCGCGGCGACCACCTTCTTCGACGTATTGATGTTGTGCTGCGTCTTGGTTTGCCCCACCTTATTGCCATTTTGGTCTTGCACCGTCACGCTAATGGCGAGTTGATGCTGGACCGTTTCGCCATTGCCCGCGACACCGATGCCGTACATCTGGCCCTGCCCCGGCTTGTTCGTCAGATCCCAGCCATGTGGCCCCGCGTTAAACTGAGCCGCCGCCTTCGCCCAGTTGCCGTGCGTGCCTTGCAGTAAGGCTTTGTCGTAGTCGGCGGCGGCGCGTGACGCAACCTGCGGGTCGAGAGCGGCTTGATGCCAGTCAGACGGCATCGTGCGATGCAACTCATGGGATGCTTGCCCTAAATATTCCCGACTTACGGCTGGGTCCGTGAATTGAAAAAGCCCCGTCCCTCCGTCTTTCGCCCGATTATTGGGATTGAAGCCCGATTCTTGCGCCGCCTGGGCCAACATCGGCCCAGGAGAAAGCTTATCCGCACGCGCCGCTGACACGATGTCGTTGACGATGGCAGGCGACGCGTATTGTTCGCTGCCCGCGAGATTGGGCACTTGCAACCCTTGATATTGGGCCGCTACCAAGCCGGGCAGGTTGGGCACGAAGCCAGGGGGCGTCGGCGCTGGTGCTGACCCAATGGTATGGATACCAAGATCGTAGGGGGAGAGGGGCGCTAAGGGGACCGTGTTGTCCCCCTGTAGAGGCCGCGTCGGCTGGATATGGTAGGGGTTCGGGCCGGCGCTGGTGTCCGTTCCATTCAGGCCGTAACGCGGATCGGAGCGCGCCACCGCTCGATTGATTGCGCCCGCCGCGTTACCCAAGGCCGCCGCGCCCGCGTCGAGCACGATGCCCAGCTTGGCCGTTGGTCCCGTGATGGCGTCCGCGATCGTCTTGCCGGCTTGGATATAATCGGCCCCTGTGTGCGGCCCCGGCGCTCCCGGAGCATGCTCCTTTTTGGTGATGCTGTCTTCGTAGGCTTGCGCGGCGCGGGGGCCTTGCGCGACCAACTTGCGCGTAAACACATCGGCTTGATGGCTGTCCATCTTCGAGAAGTCGAAGCCGGCCGCCGACATCGCCTGCTGGGCGACCTGGACGCCGCCCGTGCCGACATCGTACCGGCGGGCAAGGTTAGCATAACTATCCAGTAGCACGGCAGGGTTCTGGGTCGCGGTCTCGAATTGCGCCGGATTTAAGCCAAGCAACGCGCCTTGTGCGAGGGCTGTCGTGCCCGTCGCGCCGATAGCGCCGGACATAGCCTGCCCTATGTCGATCTTGGTCCCCGTCCGGTCCGTGAGCGCCTGGGCCGCCGCCAGGCCGTTGATGCTAATCTGCCCGACGCCGGCCGCCTGGTTGAGATGCGTCACACCTTCCGCAAGTCGAGTAACGGAGACCCCCGTCTGCCGAGCGGCTTGGTCGAGCGTGGCGAGGTAGTCGGCGACCTGATTGCCCGACATCCCAGATTGCATAAGCCCGCCGACGGTGCTGGTCGCCTGGTCAAGCCCGATGCCGCCATGGCGCGCAAGGGCCATCGACGCGTCGAGCCCGCCCCCAAGCTGCGACGAATCGACACCGGCCAGCCCTAACTGGCGTGCGGCCGCCGCGCTCTCCCCCTCCTTGAAATCGAACGGCCAGCCGGCATGCATGGCCGTTGACAACTCACTGCCCGGCGTGGCTCCGCTCCGTGTGCCGATAGATCCGGCCAAACTCTGACGATCAGTGGTATATTTGGCCTGGAGGTCGCCCACACCAAGGGCCGCGCCACCGACAGCGGCGGCGGCGGCCAGGGGCAACGTGGCCTCACCCATCAAACCCATCAGAGGGCGTGCTAACCCGGCGACAATATCGCCGGTGGCGCCCAGACCGGCCGCGTTGGCCGCGCCCTGGATGCCGCCCGCGACAAGGCCACTCGCGCCGCGCGTGAGCGCCTGCGCGATGTGTTCGCTCAGGACGGTGGCCGTCCTGTCCTGCTGTGTTGTGTCATTGCCGTTGCCGCCGCCGTTACCACTGTTGCCGCCGCCGTTGATGCCGGGCAGGCCCGACCGTTGGCGTGCATCGTGGGCGTCCATCTGCTGGGTCGCGTCGTAGCCGAAGCGGGCCAGGCGTTCCATGCCGGGGGGCACGAAAGGGCCAGAGCGCGCGCTCTGGCGGTAGTATGTGGCGCCGCCCGCATTGGGCAAGGCGTCGTCGCCGCCCTGTCCGTCGCCGCCACCCTGTCCCGGCCCCGTCGCGGCCTGCTGCTGCGCGTTGTGCTGCCGCAGCAGGTCTTGCCAGCGCGTGAGCATGTCCTGTTGCGCGGGCAGGGGTTCAGCGGCGGCCTCGGGGTTGTCAGCGGCGAAGTGGCTCACCTGCCCGGTGAGTTCGTCGCGCCGGGCGTTGATGGCGCCCTGCGTGCGAGTGATATCAGGGTGCAATTCCTGAACGACGGACGGGTCCATCTGCCGCAGTCGCCCCACCGCCTCACCATAGGACGCGGCCTCCGGTTGTGACCCACGGGGGATGGCGTTGAACGCATCGAGCAGTCGCTGCTTGAGTCCCTGGAGTTGGGTGTCGGCGGCACGGGCCGCCGCCGCCAATTCCTCAAAGGTCTCTGGCAATGGTCCCGCGACATCGGCCGGGGCGGCTGTTGCCGGGGGCGCCGTCGCAGCTGGCTGGTTCTGAGTCGTCAGCGCTTGCGCGAGGCGGTCATCGCCCGTGGTGGCAAGAGGAGCGACGGGCTGGACGCCCACGGGTATCGGCATGGGCTGGGGCGCCGCGCCTGTGGTCGCGCCAGGCATAGCGTCGGTCGTGGCATCAGGCGTCGCGGTTGCCGTCGCCGTGGCAGGGGGTTGGCTGTGCGCCGTTAGGGCTTGCGCGAGGCGCTCATCGCCCGTCGTGGCGAGAGGGACACTCACGGGGACGCCCGTCGGCGTCGGCGTTGGCAGGGATGGCGGCGTGTTCGTCGGCGAGACAGAGGGGCCGACCGTGGGCAGTCCTTGCGGCGCCGCTCCCGCCGTCGCGACTGGGGGCGCTAGAACGGGCGCCGTCTCGCTACCATAGCGCGCGGGGGGGATAACACCTGCCGCCTGCTGCTGGGCCTGCCGCTCCCGCTGGGCCTGCTGCTGCTGCTCCCGCTGGGCCATGGCCTGCTGGAACTGGGCCAGCGTGTCGGGGAGCGGTTGCGCGGCGACCTGGGGATTCGCGCCGACGAAATCCATGGCCTGCGCCCGAACCTCGGTACGCCGCGCATTGAGGGCATTTTGTGTCTGGGCGATCTCAGGATACGTGTCGCGGATGAGCGACGGGTCCATCTGCTGGAAACGTGTCGCCACCTCGGTGTAGGACGACGCCTGGGGATTACCGGGGATGGCGTTCGCTAATTCGACCTGATGCTGCTTGAGTTGCTGGATGGCCTCGTCGGCCGTGAGCGCCGCCGCTGTCAACTCCTGGAACGTGGTGAGCGCGGCGTCGGCGTCCACGCCCAGTTCGATGCCGACGTTTTCGTTCTCGCTCATCGTGTTCTCAGGCCCCACCCGTCGTCTACGTCGTCATCGTTCCCGCCAACGCCCACGGCGCTGGCAGGGTTGTCGTCGTCGCCCATCCCGTCATAATCGGCGGGGTCGCCGATCATGGCCGGCGCGTCGATCCACCACGGGTCGGTCTCGAAGAACTCGTCCTCGGCTTCGGCCGGGTCGCGCCGCCCGCCATCGGGCACCAGCGCCTCGTAAGCGGCCTGGGGGTTATGCGCGATAGCATAGGCCGCCAGTTTATCTTCGCGGCGCTCGGCCTGCCGTTCATCCTCGTCAAGTTCACGGTTGAGGGAGACGTAGGCCCACTCGTAGGGGGTCAGTCGGCGGTCGGGACCGTTGAAGTGTCCGCTGTCGCGGAGGTGTCGCCATTGCCCCCGTGCGAGGGGGCCGGTACGTTTGGGTCTTGGCTCAGTTGTTGACGGCGGACGACGGGCTTCTGTTCGGCCAGTTGATAGGAGTAGTACACGGCATCCACGAACGGCTCGGGGTACGTGTCAAGCCACTGCATGCGCGCCAGGAACTCCTCCTGCTCATCTTCGCCGTGGAACGTGACACGCCGCCCATTGACCTTACGCAGGGCCATGGCGATGCGGATGGCCTTGCGCGCCTTGTCCTGATGGATAAGGGGGACGCGGGCGACGCGCTCGTCCAGGGTGCAGCGCTCCTCGTAGTCGAGGATGTGCCACTCGGCCTCCCATTCCTGGTCGGCGTAGAGCACTGGCGCCACGATGGGACCCAGCGCGCCGAAAAACAGAAGGGTGCCCGTGTCGTCCACGTAAACCGCGCCTTACTAAATGGGGCCGAAAATGAAGGATGCAGGGGTGAAAGTGGTATAATGAGAGGAGATAAGACACAACGAAGCGCCGGTAAGTGCAACTAACACCCCGACGCTTCTAAGCCCACAGCAGAGGTGCCTAGCTATGGACCTATCCTCAGTGTACGACCTCCCCATGACCGTCGCACGTCCCGTTTACACGTACACGCTCAACGAACCCGATACGGGTGACGTGCGGTACGTCGGCAAGACGGACAAGCCGAAGCGTCGACTGCAAGAACACATGCGCCCGTCGTCGCTTCGCGCCATGACATATAAAAACAATTGGATCAAGTCTCTGATGCAACGCGGGTTGCGGCCAACCATGGCCGTCCTCCACGTTCATCCGACTAATGCACTCGCCGCGCTGGAAGAAATCCGATTGATTGAGTATTACCTGTCAATCGGATGCCACTTGGTCAATGCGACGCGCGGTGGCGATGGGATAAGTACCGAGAGTTGGACCCTAGAAATGCGTACGGCGGCGCGGAAACGCGTGCTTGGGCAAAAACGCCCTGCCGCTCTGCGAGAGCGCCTATCGGCCATCCAATTGGCCCGATGGGAACGTCATCGCATCAACGATGACGCGGTATGGCTACCCAAATGTACAGCGGCGCTTATCGCGGCGGCGCGCAATCGCACGCCTGAACAACAGGCATATAACAATGCGCGGCGAGCCGAAGCATTGGGCAAGCCCGAAGTGCGCGAAAAGATGCGCCAGTCGCACCTAGGCAAGACCAATAGCCCCGAAGCGCGCGCGAAGGTATCTGCCGCCAACAAGGGCCAGAAGCGTAGCCCTGAGATGAAGGCACGCATGGCAGCGGCAGACAAGAAAAGGTCGGCCAACCCAGAATACCGCGCGAAGTTAGCGGCGGCAAGCACAGGGCATGCCGTATCGGACGCAACGCGCGCCACGATGTCCGCGAACCGACGTGCGGCCAATACTCCTGAGTCCTTACGGCGACAATCTGAGGCGCACATGGGACAAGAGCGTACCGCTGAGACACGCGCCAAGATCGGCGCGGGGTTGTCGGCCTATATCGCGGAGCAAAAAGCGCAAGGTGTTGATGTCAGGGCTAACTTGCGTGACCCCGCGACCGTTGAGAAGAAGATGGCGGGACATCGCGCACATTTCTCCGATCCCGACAACAAAGCCAAGCACGCGGAAGCCAAGAAAGCATTGTGGGCCGACCCGGAATGGCGCGCGAAATGGACGGAAGCCCGCCGTCTGTCGTCCGAGCGCAAACGCGCGGTGTCAAACGACGGGCAAATGTCCTTCTCACTTGAAGACGCCGATTAGTTGCCGAGCAGCGCCTTGGCAACGCCGCGGCTCTGCTTGCCGTCGTCGGAGAAACCATACCCGCGTGAGATAGCGGTGAAGTTCTCAGTCAGAAGTCCGTTGGGACTGTCGTAGCCCCATGCGTAATCGCTGATGGAAATGTCGCTCATATGCCCATTTTGTTACTAATCGCACGCATAAACGCGATAGGCGTACACATTTCTGGCACGCTCTTACGGTTGTTGTTCCCGTAAGGTCGGACTATATCTTCACCCGCTCGCGCGGGGGTTGGCGCATAGTCTCTACGCCCTCTACAGATAATCTCAGAGAGATTTTTTCGCTTGCGCGTACTGTAGCGAAGGTTCGGGATTGGCGGACGCTCACGCGCCACATCTCAGCGTTCCCCGAGTTCTCCAACATTTAACTGCATCGTTACCGATGCAGGACGCCGCATCTAGCAGACGAACGTCGCATCTTCGTACTTCGTCTTATTAGTAGCACTCGTGTATAGGTAGTGATACCGTAAGACGAAGGGTAAGTCCCTAAAATCGACATCCTGCACATCGGGGAACTCGTTGCGCACCATCTCGGCGAGGTCGGAGCCGCGCACCATCTGGCGACGCAGCGTGACGCTGAACTGGCGCTGGCCCACGACGATCTCGTTGTAGTCCGAGCCGCCTTCCGGCTCCAGGTGGGTGCCGTTGGTCTCGCGGTAGTTGAACATCTGCACGCCGCCGATGATCTGGCTATTGAGGTACAACTGGCCGTAGCGGGCGTGACGCTTGTTGGTGCGGTTGCCGTCTCGCATGTAGGTGTGTATGCCCTGCGAGAGGACAGGTCTGCCTGTCGCCATGTGCGACTCCTCGATGGGTACGGCGCGCCCGCTCGTGTGGGGCGCGCGTGTCGTGTGTGGGCGTCTATGCGTCGCCCGATAGCCCGCTCTTAGCGGTGGTCTACCCCGCCCCTATCGTCGGCGTATCAAATGCTGACGATGGGCGTTATGTCAATCTCGCCATAAGGGAACGGGTAGAGGAGGTTGACGGCGGCCTGGGGGTTGCCGGTGGTCGGGTTGATGGACAACTGGACGCCGTTGGGGCCGTAGCCGTTGATGTTGTCGCCCATGCCGGACACGGCGCGGTCGATGGCGTAGGTGATGTCGGCGACGTCGCTCGCGCTGTCGAGGCGGGCCTGGCCGCTGAACGGGTCAACCGCCTGGTACAGGTCGGCCTTGACGGCGTTATCCACGTCGCGCATCGACACCTCGTAGAAGATGTTGACCTGCGACGAACCGGCGGGGTATTCGGGCGTGGTGGTGATGTTGTCGGCGATGGTGATGGGACCGCCATTGATGGCCTGCCGCAGCACGACCGTCCCGGCCTGGCCCAGCGCCTGCGCTTGTGGTGGCGTCGGCGCGCCCGCCAGGCCGGTGTGCCCAAAGCCCACGAAACCAGCCAACGGCTGGTTCTTGTTGCAGGTCACGCGCCGACGCCCGGTGGCCTTGAGGGCGCTGACGGCGGCGGCCAGATAGAAGCCGTCCACCACGCCGCCGCCGCCGCCGGGGGTGCTCGACCCCGGACCCAGGATGCCCAGGTCGGGGGCCATGCATTGCAGCGTGTCGGCCAGGAACGGCGTCGTGTACGACCCCGACAGGCTCGTGTAGGCCGTGCCCGCCGCCGGGCCAAGCGTGGCGTAGCGGAATTGGTTGGCGGCCTGCGCCGCCGCCAGGTGCGTCAGTAGCGTGGGGGCGATGGTCGCCGCGTCGAAGCCGGCCCAGATATAGTCGGCGCGGAAGGGCAGGCTTTGATTCAGCAGGGAGGCCACGGTCGCGTCGGCCGCGCCGCCGCCGTTGTTGTCCACACCCCCTATCAGCGCCGTGCCTGGCGCGGCGGGCGGCGTGCCGGGATAGAGCGCCGCCGTGTTGACGGCGGACACGTAGACCACGGAGGCCAGGTTGCCGACCGGCTGCGCGCCGTTGATCGCCAACTGGATCGCGGCCCAACTGCCAAGGCCCGCCGTCGCCTGCGCGTTCGTGATCGTGAGCAGGGGCGCGTTGGCGTTGCTCGTGTCCACGACGGTGACGGAGGTGATGGCGGTGGTGGTCGCGGTGTACTGCACGGCCAGGCTGTTGCCCTTGCTGCCGGCGTAGAGGCCGACGCCCTGCACGGTGAGGCCGCCCACGGTGGCCTGCGCGCGCGTGACGTTGGTGCGACACCCCATGATGTTGATAGGCGAAGAACGCGCCGTTTGCGACTGCTGGCCCAGGATGGTGATGCCGAGCGGGCCGGTGTAGCCGACCGAGGCGGGGGAGGACGGGACGCCGTACAGCTGGCCGCCCTGCGCCGGAGAGAACAGGGTCGGCGTGTCCGGCCCTTGCGGGGCGATGAACAGGGCCAGGACGGTATTGGCCGCCGTGCCGGCCGACAACTGGGTGGCGACCTGCGTGGGGTTGACGACGACGCGCGATGCCGCGTAGTTTGGCATGATGGATGACCTCGCGGAGATACGGGCGCGAGCGCGCCGATGCTTCGACACGGCGCCCGCTTGTTGCGGGCGCGACGCGTCGCGGGGAACGACAGGGGCGATACGGACAGGGGCGATGCGCGATAGGCGCGGAGACACGTCATGTCCTGTAGACGCGGGCGTGTTACGGGATAAGGATGGGCGGGTCCGTCACGGACGGGAACGGCGGGAGCTTCGCGGGCACGTAGAGGACCGTGTTGGCGAAGGGGTCGGGGACATCGGGCGTGGCCGTGACCTGGACCGTGATCGACGGGTAAGCCGTCAGGGGCACGACCCAGCTACAGGCCACGTCGGCCTGCATGGCGACGGTCGCGCGGTAGACCTGCCCGTAGGGTCGGTCGTCGGTCGTGCGCGGGTCCGGCGCCTGGTCGGCCATGAACCGCTTGGGGATGATGCCGGCGTCGTCCATCTGCTTCAGGACGTAGGCCCCGATGGGCTGGCCGCTCGTGGCGTCGATGGTGTACGCCGTCTGGATGCCGTAGCGTAGGTAGGCCATGAGGTATTGGCGCTGGGGGTCCGAGAGAGCGTAGATGTCGAAGATGATCTGCGAGTCGGTCGCCTCCTCGCCATAGTAGGCGTTGCCGCCGACCGTCCTATCCGCCCACGCGATGTTATTGCCGGGGTTGATCGGCTGCGGGCCGAGTTTCACGCGGGGGACGACCTGGGGGTACTTGCCCGCCTCGTCGGCGTAGGCCGCGTCAACGCGCACGTTCGCCGGATTGCCCACCTGATCGGTCAGCACGGCGAACAGCGGACCCAGGATGCCGCAGAGGTCACGCACCGCCTCCTCGCCAAAGCCGGCGAAACTCGCCAGCAACGGGCCGGGCGGTGGCGTGGGCGATTGCGTCATGCCGTTTGCCCTTCCTTGGCTGTGCGAGGCGCGACGCCGACACGCCCGCTCCAGCCCCCTTAGCCTTGTCACGCGCTGAGAGCGTGCGTGGGAGTGTCAAAGTCCAGGGGTGAAAGTGTACGTCCCGAACTGTGCGAGGACCGCACGGACACGCTCAGAGGCCCACGCACGCCCGATGAAGTCGTTTGCCCCTTGTCCCTTGTGCGGGGCAGGCGCGAACGACGCCTGTGGCCGCGTGTGGGTCGCGGTGAGGACGCGCACGGCGGTATGGGCGGGGACGCCCGCGCGCACAATGGCGCCGTAGTAGACCATCCTGAGTTCGCCCGTCAGGTGTGCGGTGGGCACGAAAACGAGACTACGCGCCAGCGTGCCCGTATCGACGGGCGCGAGCGCCGACGCTTCCTCGGCCCACGCGTCGCCCACGGCCTTGAGCGCCGCGTCCGCGCCATCTTCCAGGCGCTGGCGTAGGGCGTCCACGGCCGCCGCCAGCGTCGCGTGGGAGGCCATACGGACGCCTCCTGTGCGACGCTGTGTGCAACTAAGCGCCTGCCGCCTTGGTGGGCGTGGCGGTCACGGACGCGCCGCCGACCGTCGCGGCGATGGCGGGGACGGTCGCGGCTTGCCCGTCGGTCGTGGCAGGCACGCTGGCGGCCTGTTTGCGCCGCTGGGCGGCGGTGCGCGCGTCCTCCGGTGGCAGGTAGCCCGCGCGCCGCAATTCGTCGGCGTCGTGGCTATCGACGCCGGGCGGGACGACCAGGCCATCGTCGCCCGTCGCGTAGTAGCGCCCCGTGGCGGCGATGTAGTGGGCGCGGCCCGCTGGGGCGCGCAATTGTACGGGGTCGGTTGTCGTCGTCGTGTCGCTCATATAATCAAGCCCCCTTCAAGCATCCGATGCGTGACCGTCGGAATAGGCCAACGTGTAATCCGGTAACAAGACAAGCGTCCTCTCATCCTGATCGGTGGGCGTCGGCAAGCGAGACCGCATATCGGACATGTCTGTCGTTTTCAGTTCATCGTCCGTTGCTGTCATGCATATGGTTCGTGCGGCTATTTCTTGTGCGATGTTGTTTTTGACCGCTTGTGCGATGGCCGCGACCGACGCAGCGTGTTGCGCCTCCAGCGCCTGCCGCTCCTTCACGCGCTCGGCCGCGACCGCACGGGCGTGCGCAGTCGCTTCTGGATCAGCGGGGGGATGGAATGGGACCCTTTTTTGTTCGCCATCATGTGATGGCACGGGTCCTCGCGGATCGTCAATGTCTGCGAGCCCCCGTTTTATCGCGCTATAGGTAATTGTCGTGCCATCTTTCGCGGCGTACCCCGTGTCCAGGTCAGCATAGGAGTCGCGTGCGCCCTGCGTCCCGCCATATCGAAACGCGGCGGTGACATACCCTTGCGCGTTTCGGTTCGCGGCGCATGCAGGACAAACCAATTGAGTACGCGCCGTGCCATAATAGGGGTCGCGCGGTTCAATGCGACGAATTGGCGCTTGTAGCGCTTCATCGGTTGGGCACACGTCCCGACATCCAGGGCATACATACTTTGCGGGCAAATCATGCGGCATGTCTTGCGTGTTCATACTCGTACTATAAACGCTAGCCCTCCCACGCATGCTGAAGGCGTTTCGTGGTATAATTAGAGTGCTTAGGGACAATTGAATACACGGATCATGGGCGCTTTTTCATGCCCTCTTTGTGGCTATCTGTGGTTGTCCCTAAGCAAGACGCCCAGTCACAAGGAGGGCTTCCTTATGCGCCGACTAACAGAGGAAGAGGTTGCCAAACACTTTTGGGCACGTCTCAACAAGACTGATACGTGTTGGCTATGGAAACCGAAGAGTGGTAACGGCAAATACGGGGTTGTCACCATTCATGGGGTTCAGCGCACGGCCCATCGCGTCGCATGGGAACTGGCTAACGGCCCCATTCCTAACGCCTTAATGGTCTGCCATAAATGCGATGTGCCACTATGTTGCAATCCCGACCATTTGTTCCTGGGGACCAACGCCGATAATCAAGAGGATGCTAGGCGCAAAGGCCGCATGGCAATGGGAGATCGCAGTTATCAAAGGCTACACCCGGAAAAGTTGGCGCGCGGCGACAGAAGTGGAGCGCGTATGCATCCTGAAACGTTAAGCCGCGGGTCAAACCGACCTGACGCTAAACTCACTGAGGCCGATATCATCCCCATTAAAGACAGGTTTGCTAGCGGTGAACAATGCACATCTATCGCACGTCACTTCGGAGTTTCTAGGCACACAATTACGCGCGTGATTACTGGCACACAATGGAAGCATGTTTCCTGACGGCCTACCCCTCCCATGTTCCTGGGGCATCCGGTGAAGGGTCGGTGAGAGGGATCGAAAAAATCGGGTCCCCGTGTGCGCGGCGTTCCAGTGCAGGGCTCCCCATGAGGACTTGCCCACCTAGGACGTGGGGCGTGAGCATGTCACCCACCACAAAGCGCGTCGTGGCCCGCTCCGGGAAAATGACGCGGATGATCGCATCGCCTTTCTTGACGACCGTTTCGCCCCCGGCGTAGTAGAGCGTGTCCTGGGCGAACTGCACGACCCCTTGCTCGGACTGCTCGGTGTGCTGCTCATTCTCGACCACAAACGCCTGGATGGGCACGGGGTTAAGGTAGCCCGCCTGTTGTGGCACAGCGCCACTAGCGGGCACGATAAACCCCGTCCCCAGGCAGGTCGGGTCGTTCTCCACGGTGGGGCGTTGCTCGGCGGCGTCCCAGCAGACCGGACACGTCGTCGCGGCCTGGCCGGTACGCGGGTCCACCGTCGTGATGGTGAGGCGCACGGCCAGCCAGCAGTGTTGCTTCCCTGCGAATAGGGAGATGCGCTGCGTTAGCGTGTCGGAGAGCGCTTGGGAGAGGTTGAACGATATCATGCCTATCTTTCCCTCTCCCAACGCGACGCGCGCCCCTGAGAGCCTCTGAGAGAGGGTGATACACCACACGGCGAAAGCCGGGGTCTTCCCACGTCGCCTAAGCGGCGCGGCGGGCCAATCCAGCGCGATCTAGGCTGTTTAGGGCGGCGTTATAAATCTTGATCCCCTGGACCTTGCCCATGCATGATCGCGTTACGCAATCCTGCTACGAATGCAATGATTGATCTACCGTACACCCAAATGATCGTCGCTATCACGAAGACTCCGCCAGCAAAACCATCCATGATACTACATCTCCTTTTCCCTGACGCGTTACCCACGCTTGACACCGGGAGGTGGTCCGTAAGACTTACTACCCGACACCACCTGGCGTGAAACCGTCGCCGTTGCCCGCGTATCGTTCACGTTGAACGAAATCATCAGAGCGCCCACGCTTCCACATCGTCACGCACGGCACGCACGATCGTCGCAGGGTCAAAGGCACGAAATACCTGCCCCCTATGGCACCAGCAAAAGAAACGCCAACGAAGGATCGCCACCTCGCGCCCTGTGATGGCAATCAGACAGCGCCACCCTCTAGGCGCGCGCGCGGCACGTTCGTTCCATGTCCCCATACGCGTTAGATGCCGCCAACAGGTGTGTTGCGCGGTCATTTCAGCCACCCCCTCGTGCTTATGGCAACTGACGCAAAGCGGAGTTCGCGTAAATCCGGCGAAGGCTGAAATCATTCCAGTCATTTTCCGAAATTGCTTCCGCAGGCATGCTCTCCAAACGGTCGATGAGGTCTTTAGCGCGTTGGGCCAGCAGGGCGCTCACAGAACCGTAGTTAATGTTGCCGCCACCGCCTAGATCGACGCCCACCGCCATGACGGCATAGCGTTGCGCCAGGGCTTCCAGCGCGAGCGCGGCGGCGTACCACGAGTCGCCGGTGTCCGCGAGGTAGCCCAGCAGGTCCTGGTCACTCCAAATGGCCGTGCGCTCGGAGCGCGGTGTCTCCGCCGTCATGCCGAACGTGTCAGTATCGCCCGCGAGGCGTCGTATCTTGTTGACGACGGCCTGGGGGCCGGTCATGACCGTGGGGTCGTAGGAGTACGTCAGGGCCATGGCAGGCTACCCCTCCACCGATGCGTCGGCTGTTGTCGCTGCTGTTGTCGCTGCTTTCGTTGCGCGCGTCGCTGCTAGGGCGGCGTCACGGACATGCAGCGCGGTATCATAGGCGAGATGACAATCGTTGTCGTCCATGCGCGGCGTCACGGCAACCTCAACATCATTGCCGCGCACAAGGACGGTATGCGTGGTCACGTCGGCGATGTAGCGGGCGTTGGCGAATGTTTCCTGAATACGCGCCCCGGCCCCCGGTTCGATAATCAGGTCGCATGGCTCCAACATCGCTAGTCCCCTTGCCGGGCATCGGTTGCCGTGTCTATCTGCTGTGTATGCGCCAGGGCCGCGTCACGCTCGGCGATGGTCTTGTAGAGCATCTCGACACCACCCCACACCTTGCCGCCACGATAGGCCGTGCCGGTGCGCTTGGCGCGCAGCAGACGCGCGTAGTCGGCGGCATTCCTAATATGGGATGGCCGGACCTTGCTCTTGTCGAGGGCAAAGTCGCGGTAGATGCGGTCAAGGCTGTGGCCCGCGTCCTGGTAGTCGGCCAACTGGTCGAGGATCTGACCACCGTTGCCCTGCACAAGCCCGTCGCTGCCGGGGTCGGTAAACGGTCCCTCAGCCTTCCTATCAGGCTCCCAATCAAGTTGCTTCTCTTCAGTCGGCCACTGAACGGCGGTCATAGGCAGCATCCTTAACTGATATTAGTGTCGTTATGGTGGTATAATGACACTATGGAGAATGAAGAACAAGAAACTGACACACGCCTTACACTACGCGTGCCCGCCAATCTAATCCACGCGCTCCGTCAAAGCGCCAAGCAGAATGACCGATCCGTCAATGCAGAGATTATTCGCGCCATTAAGGAGCACCTTGGTGAGCAAGAAAAACGTGTTCACAATTAGCGACGAAGAGTTCGCGCGCATCTTTCCGGACATGCCTAGCGAAGACATCGCCACCCGATACAGCATGACACCGAGTCAGGTGAAACGCCGTGCGCGACTACTGCGCCTATACAAGTCTCCCGCTTGCCGGTCGGCGTCATCGACACGCACCAACATGGGGCATCCGAAGAAACCGGAAACGCGCGAAAAAATACGTCAAGCATTATTAGGGCGCACACTCCCCAAAGAACACGTTGACAACATGCGGCGTGGGTCAAAACACAGTCTGAAGGTGAAGCGCGGGAAAGATCACCCCTTCTGGAAAGGGGGACGACCGCCGTGGCAACGTTACAGCGACCCGCGCTATCAAGAATGGCGACGCGCCGTAGTTGAGCGCGACAACTATATTTGTCAGAATTGCACGCGTCAGTGTCGTCGTTCAGAGCGTGGTCTAGCTGCTCACCACATCAAACCGTATGCAACCCACGAAGACCTGAGATACGTCGTATCAAACGGGATAACACTTTGCGATACCTGCCATCGTGCCCGCCATGGTACCAATCGCAAGCCACTCCCACCCGTACCTTGCGCATGTGGATGTGGAACGCTTATAGCCCCCATTGATCGGTACGGCATACCGCGTCAATTTGGTGATACACCCCACGGCGAAAGCCGGGGTCTTCCCGCGTCGCCTAAGCGGCGCGGCGGGCCAATCCGGCCCGGTGTAAGATATTCCGCGCAGCGTTCGTGTCCCGTTGCATAGACAGACCACACGCCGCGCAGGTATGCCAGCGCACATCGAGGGTCTTGGGGCTCTCTGGTTTAGCCCCACACCCGCTGCACATCTGACTCGTGCCGCGCGGGTTCACCGCTACCACCACCACCCCGGCACTTGCAGCCTTGGATTGTAGGATAGCGATGAATTGGCCCCACGCGGCGTCACTGATGCTCTTGGCAAGACTATGGTTCCGCACCATGCCCGCGATGTTCAAGTCCTCGACGGCCACGGCGCCGTAGGTATCCACAATGCGCCGCGCCGCCTTATGCTGCATATCGCGCCGTTGATTGGCAATCTTACGATGGGCCTTCCGCACGAGGATACCGGCCTTCGCACGCTTGCCGCTCCCCTTACGTTTACGCTCCATTGACCGCTGACGCCGCGCCAACACGCCTTGACTCTTGCGGTAATAGCGCGGATTCTCAATGTGCTCGCCTGTCGAAAGGGTGGCGTAGTATTCAAGGCCCATGTCGATGCCCACGGCGGGCTTATCGGCAACAAGAGCCGGGTCTACCTCGACCTCGCATGAGAACGTCACATACCAATGGTCCACGTCGCGCTTGATGGTCACGGTCTTGATCGCGCCCTCGATGGGCCGATGTAACTTGACCCGAATCGCGCCCACACCGGACAGGTGCAAGCGCGTGTCCATCTTCCAGCCCGCCTGCGTGAAGGTCAACGAGTTGTACCGATAGCGCCCCTTGAAGCGCGGATAACCCGGTGTGGGGTGCCCCTCTTTGACGCGCCGGAAGAACGCGGCGAACGCCTTGTCCAGTCGTCGTAGCACGTCTTGTAGCACTTGACTCCCGATCTGCTTGTATTCGGGGCGGTCCTCTTTGATGGTCGGTAACTGGTTCTGTTGTTGGAGATAGCCCACGGACACGCCGCACATGCGGTACGCCTCGCGGCGTTCCTCTAGCCCCGCGT